>Ga0206128_1003256_pt1 | contig 13679 bp, 19 predicted proteins | sample Helgoland_Spring_7_FD_148601 | JGI IMG/M metagenome (GOLD analysis project Ga0206128, IMG submission 148601) | Pelagic subsurface seawater microbial communities from Kabeltonne, Helgoland, North Sea - Helgoland_Spring_Bloom_20160426_1 | ecosystem: Environmental > Aquatic > Marine > Epipelagic ...
AAAAACATAAATAAAAAAAGAAAAAACAAAAGCACTAAAGGAATAAAATACTCATTATTTATTTTTATTAACAATAATACTAATAATATGTTAATAATATTGTTAATATATTTCAAAAATAAAAAGTTTCAAATGGTCTATGGTTTTATATCGTATTATTTAAAAAGTATTTAATTAGTAATATTATTAATATAACATTAACAATCTATTAATTAAAATATATATCAAAATTGTAATAATATAATAATTTATGTTATTAATAGATATATTAATATTATATTATAAGCATTATTAATAAAAATACAAAAATCATAATTTTTATATAAAAAATATAAAATTATGATTTTAATAAAACATAATATTATAACATATCTTAATATATAATCAACATATTACTAATAAACCCTAAATATAAATATGCTTATATTTAAATTACATAATAATTTTTGTTATTAGTATATATATTAATGTTATGTTATAAATAGTATTAATAACAATACATAAATCATAATTTTTATATAAAAAAATAAAATTATATTTTAATAAAAATATATTATTATAAATCCTATTAATATATAATCAGCATATTACTAATAAGTCATATATATATATATTTAAATTATATAAATATTTAAATTATATAAATATATATATATATTTATTATATAATGAATATAATATTAAATAAAATAAACTCATGTTTAAAAGATTATTCAAATGAAGATTTAAATGAACTTAATAATAGACTTAATATACAAACGATAGATTTTACATTTAAAAGTTTTTTAAAAATAGAAAATAATGATTATAAATATATGTTAGATGATCTAAAAATAAAACATAGTTGTGAAATAGAAACTAAAAGTGATGAAATAAATAATTTAAGGGTTAAATTAGATACAATTAAAACGGAGTTACATAATTATAAAAGGACAATACAAGGAACTATTCAAGAAAAATCAATTGAAATATCTGATTCTAATACTAAATATTTACAAAATCAAATAATTGATTTAAAAAAACAACATGAAATACAACTAGATTCTATAAATAATACTTTAAATAAACAATATCAATCGCAAATAAATTCTATAAATAATAACTTTCAAACACAACTAGAATTATATAAAGAACAACTGAAAGAAGCTCAAAATAAGTCTGTATCACAAGATAATTTAAAACATTTTGAAGAAACACTTATTAGAACTATTAATGAAAAACCTAATATTCATAGTGAAAACTCAAATATAAAAGGACAATTTGGAGAACAATTTATAGATAATATACAAAATAATTATAAACTTTGTCAAGAGTTTGAATTACAAAATACAACAAAATTAGAATCAAATGGAGATTTTATAGCACATAATATATATCCTAATATTTCTGATAAAATATTAATTGAGTCTAAATTTGTAAAAAATTTAAAATGTTCTCAAAATACAAAGCATGGTAAGAGTGATTTACTAAGATTTGAAGACCATACTAATAAATTTTTTAAAGAAAACCCATATAGTCATAGCATTATTTTTTCTATGAATAGTGATACAATACCAGGTAAAGGTTCATATCATATTGAAAATATTGATAATCATCTTATATTTTATGTTAGTATAAATTATAGTAAAATCAATAATGATGAAACTTTTCAACATATAATAAATTTTATATTTCATACGATAGTTATGTATATAGTAGAGACATCACACCAAAATAAAATAAACACTACTAATGATAATACTGCTAATTTTATTAAATTGCTTGAAAATACATATCATAATGAACGAAAAACTATAAATATTCTTGAAAATAAAATACAAGTATTAGAAAAAGATATTCTAGATTTTAATAATATTATTTCATTACATAAAACCAATATTGAAAATATCAGTATAAAATTTAATGAAATAAATCATAATTTAAAAAAAAACAATGATTCTGAAAAGAAACATAATTATATAAATATTGATGAAATTTATACATATATTAAGAATAATGGGTATAATATTTCATTTTTGGATAAAACAACACGTGATGAATTAAAAACCTTATTTCCTAAATTACCATCAAAATTTAATAAAAAAAAATTAATTCAAGAATATATTGAATATGTTAAAAAAGAAACCATCATTTAAATCACTATTTTCATAAATTTTGATTCCACTATATCTCAATCTTAGTATTTAAAGAATTTTGAGTAAATTAACAAGTGTAATAAATCATTTTTGGATAGGATTCTAGTGAAAATGGGATAAGTTGAGGTTCTGAGCGAAAAGCACAGATAGTGGAAGTTGCAAGAGGCAACCCCAGCATAATAACGATAAAAACAGAGATAATACGAAGATGCATGTTTTTTGTTAAATGTATAAAAATCAATTTTGATTTTTTTTATCTACATATATAGTATATAATGAGATCTAAAAAATCTAAAAAATCACAAACAGGGGGTAATAATCAAACAATCTTTACTTCCACACTATTAGGTATCGCTATTATTGGGGGCTTTTGGGGTATTATAAGTTATTTTAAGAATTCTGATTCTAACACCACGCCTCGCACTCTAACCATGCCGTTTGATAAAGATATCGAAGTCACTACCGGTCACCTAGACCGATTCAAGTTAAAGGAGCTGGAGGATATTCGTTCTAGTGTTTTAGAGAATATGAACACAAATACTCGTTAAAAATAATAATATTGACTATATAATCACTATTTTAATAAATTCTGATTTTTTTTTATTTATTCATGTTTTTCCACTCCCTATCGAACAGTTCTATAATAATTACTACTATAACAAATCCTATTAGAGTAAACAATACTTTTGAACTTAAATTATTATCTATTTTTGTACCCCTCGCTTTATTAAACCCTATTTGAATCATTTTACCTAAATAATAAGATATTATTAACATAAATACTAATAAGATAACTCTTCCTATATTTATTATTAGCTTATAGTCCAACATATTAATCCCCCTCAGACCAATTTGATTAAAAGCTATTGCTACTAAAATTATTAATATAGTCATACTAATATCCATATTTATATACTATATATTATATATTTTTATTAAATTGATTTTTATATTTATCCTTTAAATGACACCCCCTGGTAAACCTACGCAAAATACATTTAATCAAACTTCTGATTTAAATGAACCGTCGGATTTAAATGAACATTCTGATTTAAATGAACATTCTGATTTAAATGAACATTCGGATTATTTAGATAATTTATGCTTTTACTCTCAACTATGCACATCCACAACCATGAATGAATATGTTTATTTTATGGAAAATTATCTACAAAAAAAATCATAATTTATCTTATTACACATTATTATATATATTACCTAAAAAAATTACTTTTTTATACCTTTTCTTAATCTCCCTTTACATTAAAACTACTAAATATATTTTAAAATTGATTTCTATATACATTTATAATAAATATGACTTCCTACACTCAAACCATTAACCTTAGTGATTTCGCCACTGGAAGCTGTTGGGTATCTCCTAGTTTCCTCGATCATAAGTATTATACATCAAATAACAAAAAACTTACTAAATCTGAGGATAAATCCCCTAAAACTATTTATAAGATGCTAGCTAAAAAAATTAACCGTTATGTTACTAAAAAGCATAAAAGTAATATCAAACGAAAGACTGCTGAATATAACTTTTAAGATAACACCCAATAACTCTAACTTACACACAAAAAAACTTTTTTTTTATCTTATACTTACAATATATATTATTAAGCCACACACTTATCGTATTCCTTCTCTTCTTCCAATTCACGAACCTTTCTCAACAATAGCATTATTTTTACATTTGTCTCATCTTGTGATAACTTAATTTCAATACATTCCTTCCTTAACTCATCTATTTTCACATTTCTCTTATTCAACTCCGAACCCCTTACTCTTAATTCATTTCTCATAGTATCCATCTCTAAGTGTTGCCTATTTATAATACCCACCAAATCGCTTTGATACTTAATCATATCACACAAGTCCTCGTCTTTCTTTTTCAAGTCAGCATTCAACTTCGCAATCGTGTTAGTAAACCCTACCATTGTGTTATATATATTAGGCAAAAAATCAATTTTAAATCTCAAAAAAAAAGGTTTTTTTGGTTTTTTTCTTTTTTTTGTTAGGGTGTGGGTTGGGGGGGTCGGGTGAACGCACGCTTACACTGCTACAAGATTCATCTCAATACGCTTCTGCTTCTGAGACTTCTTCTTGCCAGTGCGAGGCATCATAATCTTGGGTTTATTATGTTTTTCAACAGTAGACAGGTCCAACACATTCGCTGGTTTCACTGTCTTCCAAGAGCTGTTCGCAAGAAGACTGCTGACTCTCTCGCGAGCATCAGTAGCACTTTCCAGCCAACCGTAGAACACCTCACGCCCCTTCCTATACTGGTTTTTCCAGTAGTAGTCAGATGCGTCTATCAGTGTTTCTTCGATTGAAACTCCAGCAGCCGTCATTTCATCGTCCAACATCTCCTCCAATTTAGAGGTGATATCAGCGAGACCTGTAGACTGCTTTTCAATTGTTGAATAGAAGTTCTTGGTTCCATGCACTTCATTCCTCTCTTTTGGAGAGAAACAAATGTCAGCATTCTTCACATAGCTCTGGAAACCCAGAGCTGCTTCATATTCCTTTTCCAAGGAAGCGAGTTCGTCAGATAGAGTATTGAACTCTACCTCACTAAGGGATTTGTCTCCCAAAGCACGCTTCTCCAGATCACGGAATGAATCGATTGCCGTCTGGGAATCATCCCAAAGACGCTGCATCCCTTCCGGGGTATTTCCCCACTTCTTAACCAGGTTCGCATTGCGGCGATCCTGTGACTTATGCTCACGAATACTCTTCTTCAGCTCTTTCTTCTTCGAAAGAACAGGACAAGTGTACTTGGTGTGACCAGTAGTCTTGCAGTAGTTGCAGTTGGGGGCAGACATTTCGTGTTGAATTGTGTGTAATTTAATACTATCTCAAATCAATTTTATATACCCTATTATATTACATACTATATTATATTACATACTATATTCACACATATATTTACAGGTCTTTTATTTAATATAGGCTACTATAAACGCGCGCGCAAGAACGGACTAAACTCTTACTCTTCAGTGTTGCAACAGGACAGTATTGATGAATACATTTCCCAATTCTTTCTGATAACGGCTCCCTTCATGAGAGCACTCAACACTTGATAAGCATTCAGATCACGACGAACATCGCGCTTTAGACGCTGCTTTCTTATCTGTTGTCTCAGTATTATAGCCTCATCTTCGCCTGTCTCTACCATCTTTGTGGCAGTTTCAGACGAGTGAATCGAGGTAAACAGAGACTTAGTAGACATCTTAAAAGATATCCCTATTAGTATCATAAATCAATTTTTTATCACTATTACTATATTCACATACTATATTCATATTATATCTTAAATTGATTGTCACACACACTCCACTTAATCCAATAAAATGGCTGAGACCACTTTCCAACTCGACAATCTCCTCACCGTTCAGGCCTTCCAGTTCAAGACCAACATCAGCGCCAACTTCAAAGCTTGGCTCTGTGTAGTCCACCCTGACTATATCCGCTCTTCCATCGACTCCAAAATCGCACCCGCAGATTTTAAATATTTTAAAGATTATTATAACTATGATAACCTCAAATATACCCCCGAAGCTCCCTGGTATAACTTCGTTAAGCGTCTCCCTATTCTCATTATAAACGCTCAAAAAACACTCGACACTCAAAACGATACAAACCAACCTACTACAACTTCCACTACCTTGGTAGAACAATATCATACACTTCAACAACAATATGATAAACTTCTATCCGACCATCTTCTTCTCAAAGAACAATACAATACATCCAATTCTAATTTAGAAGATATTACGCTTAAATATAATACTCATAAAACACAGGCTAAAGATGAATTTGATAAATTGAAACAGCTCAAAGACGAATATCTCACAAGTCTTATAGCTAATATTGAAGAACGCAATATTACGCAACAACGCTACTATCGCGAACTTCAGGCTCGCGTCTTATATAAAAAACAAATCGCTAACTTACGCCAAGAAATAAACCAAATTAAGCTAGCCTTCGAGAACTTTCAACCTCCCGCTCTTAGTCAAGAAACATTCAATACACTTCAGACTAAATACCAAACACCCTCCGACTTCATCCTACAATTCTCACTCATTTGTCCTATTACACAGGATACATTCATTGAACCCGTTATGGCTCTCGATGGTAAAACATATGAAAAAAAAGCCATACTTAAATGGTTCGACAAAAGTCATAAATCTCCTGAAACAGGTCAAGAACTTCCCTCTACACTCATTATTCCTAATATGTTCGCTAGAAAACTCATTGATGAACTACATAACATATAATACTACACATCATTCAAGCTACACTATTTCACAGAACACAATATCAACCAAAAACACTTACATAAACAAATTACACTTAATAATCCTACAACATTCTTTAATAAATACTTAAAAAATATAACTTTTACATATTATTACTTTACTTATTACTTTATTTTTTTCAATTCCAAAAATCCACCGATACCACACCACACGGTCCTATCTCCTCTTCCTTCTTCTCCCCCTCACCACAAAAATACTTCAAACCACCACGCCCTATCTCCACTTCCTTCTCCTCCACATAACCACCAAAATACTTCAAACCAACATTATCCTTACACCACCACTTGTAGAACACATTACCCTTACCAAACATTCTTATTATAATACCCTAGCAGTTCCGGATTTCAATTTTATAATTTACATACTTTTTACATTATATATTACCTACAAAAAATTATTTATTTTACATAACTACACTTACTTACTTACTTACTTACTTACTTACTTACTTACTTACTTACTTACTTTTACTTACTTACTTACTTACTTACTTACTTACTTACTTACTTACTTACTTACTTACTTACTTACTTACTTACTTACTTACTTACTTACAGACTTCCTGTAAAAATCCACCTACGCACCTTCTCATCACGCAAATGGTCTTTCGCTTCTTTCATTTTCGCTTTTCCGAGACCACCACTCAAAATGTACTCCCTCTGAGACAGAGTTTTCTCACGAAGTTCCGGCCTAAGTCTCTCCAGTTCCTCGGCTGTTACCCATTCACCACGCTCCACACGCCTCTCCAGTCCTAGAGGTGTCGCTACACTACCTAGCGCTGTTCCATCCCACGAGATCGTGTATGAGTCGGTGCGAACAAGCATATTGGTAACAGAAGTCATCTTTTACCTTACTCTTATAGATTTCAATTTTATAATTTACATACTATATACATATACATACTATATACATACTACCTACAATTACGATATACTTCATTATACATACTATATACACACCACATACTATATTACACACACATAAACTATTTAAATTGATATTTGATACTTTCTCTCTAACGCATTACGCACTCAAAAATGTCTCGCACCCAGACTATCAACGAGCTATTCGCCATTCTCGGTCACGTTCTCCCCCAACAGGAATACCCTGACCTTGATGCAGCAAAGCTCGAAGAAATCTACTCGGCCATTGAAAACGACAAAGACCAGAAGGCGCTTCTCGCATCAGAACTCGGATTCACTATCCGCAAACGCTCCAAGACTAAGGTCAAGGACCCTGATGCTCCCAAGACAGCACCACGAAAGACTGGCTACTCCTGTTTCCCGGGAGAGTCAGACTACAAAATTCAAGTTGAAGCCCTGGTTGGAACAACCAATGATGAAGGTGACAAAATCACCAAAATCAAGGCTAAGGCAGCCATTTGGAAGACTCTATCTGAAGAAGATAAAGACCCTTTCAACCAAATCGCCACTGACGCCAACCGTGATAATGGGCTCCCTCTCCCGAAGAAATCCTCTTCCCCTAAGGAGCCTAAACTCACTAACCAACAACTTCAAGAACAACTTCGTCTCACTCAACAAACCGCACTACAACACGGTGTTACAGACCTGCCCGCACCTCCCCCTAAGGAGGTCAAACCGCGAAAGAAAAAGGACTCCCCACAATCCTCCCCTGTTGGGGAAGAACGTGTCCTAAGTCCTCCAGTTCAGCCTGGACCCAATCCAGTTGAGATTGGCTCAGACTCTGACTCGGATTCTGATACTTCAGACATCAGTCCACAAGAAGTCTCTAATGATGATGATTACAACCACATCCAGTGGACTGTTTCCATCCTCAAAGACTCCGGTGAAGATGGCCCAAAAGCTGACTTCATCGCCTGGCTGATGGCTGAAAGACCCTCTGAGTTCGGACCCACTAAGCGTAACACGCTTTTCAACGATGATGAAGTCAAAGAACTCAAAAAACAATTTGAATTCAAATCCAAGAAAAAGGACCCCTCCTCTCCTTGGTATGACTTCATCAAGATTCACTCCTCGGACTGAATCCACCAAAACACACCCTAACAACCTTAATTTACACACACCTAGCCTAACAGCACATAAATTACACCATATACTCTCTTTAATACATAATTACAAGTTCGTATTAAGACATTGAGAGACAAAAAACACAAAAAACACAAAAAACACAAAAAACACAAAAAACACAAAAAACACAAAAAAAAACTTTTTTTTTAAATTGATTCACTATTTATACACCATACACACAAAATGTCCTCTACACTACTCTGCAACGTAACCGGGACAACCTTCTACCCCAACGCCTACGAAGGTTTCTATGTTCTAGACGCAACCGATGGAACCACATACCACATGTGCACACTCGCATACACTATGTTTAACTCCCTTCAGAAACACGGTTTCGACATGATCCACCTTCCTCAAGAAGCACTAGACCGCTTCAGATGGACATATATTGGAGACCCCGACACAACACTCTTCGGAGGAGGCCTCCGTGATAGATCCGCACGACTCGACGATGAAAAGAAAAGGCTCACTATGTCTCACAAACTACAAGACAAACCCTACAAGAACCCTACCAAGGCTTATTTCATCAAACTATGGAACCAACAAGGAGCAAACCTAGAAACACCATCTGATGCTCGCATTTAATAACACCTATTCATACACATTATCTACACTTAAATACACTTAAATACACACAAAACACACAAAACACACAAAACACAAAAAACACTTTTTTTTTATTTATTCACTATTTATACACCACTACATACAAAAATATAACTTATCCTATATATGAATATACTATCTATCATATTAATCATATATATGAATATACTATCTATCATATTAATCATATATAATTAAATTGAATTTAGATACAAACTCTTAAGCAACCTATTATGGGCTTCTTCACAAACTTGATTTGTCCATTTGCGCCCTCCAGGCCCCAAAACACCAACCCCCACACCCTCGGCTCACCTCAACCCCTCAATCTGCCCAACCACTCCATCCCGATGGACGAAGATACACCAGATAACACCAGGGGGGAGAAAAGAGCACGCAGTGGGGGGGAGACCGGGATGACACCAGACCAGAAGAAAACCAAATAACCCCAACGCTACATACACGTGTTAAACAACACGTAAACACACTACAAAAATACAAAAAAAATACAAAAAAAATACAACAAAAATACAAAAAAAATACAACAAAAATACAAAAAAAATACAAAAAAAATACAAAAAAAATACAAAAACACTTTTTTTTAAATTGATTTTACATTTTCCTAGATCAACGCTGTCATGTCAAAACCTATCGCAGACACACTTCCCAAAAAATGTCCTATATGGCTTATTCTACAAGAAGGTACTGTTGAACTTCACAGAAGGGTTCTCCTTGATGACCTCCAACAACACGGCTCTTTCAGAGATATTTTCATCACTCAATATAACATCGCCTCTACAGACTACGCAATACGCAAACACGTAGAAACTCTATCTATCCCTCAAATCAAGGCATTCTCTGGATATTAGCTATATCACACATCCCTTTTAAATTACCCTTAAAAAACACAAAAAAACGTTTTTTTGGTTTTTTTGGTTTTTTTGGTTTTTTTAAAGCCCGCCTAGGGGCAACTTATAATTGTTAATCTAGGACATCTTACTCATCAGAATCGCTCGAAACAGAATCGCTCGCAAACTTAATCTTCTGAGTTGTCTGACGCTTCCCACGCGGTTTCACCACTAGAGAAACATCATAACGACGAACATTCTTCCCGTTCTCTATACGAGTCGCTGGAATTGGTTCTCCGTCAGATCCTACGAGTCGCCCGAAAGCGCCTCGCTGACTTTGGTTGTGTTTTTTCTTGTTCCAGAACTCAAATCCTGGATAACTACGGAATACGAAGTCATCCAGACACAGTTCCGGTAGAATCGTCTCATTGATTATTTTTCGAATATCATTGCTTCCTAGAGCTCCTACTGAGTGGAACTCCACAGGCACTCCATTCGGTTCCGGATACGGCAGTTCAGGATTCCATTCGGCTGAACTAGATGTTTTAGAACACAGAGCATCATAAGAACTCCATAGCAGACAGTTCAGCTTCTCTTTTCCGGTGTGTTCAAGTGTTTCTTTCACTAGAGTCGCCAAACGAAATGGGTCTTTTGGAAGAGGCTCATTGTTTGGATGGATGAAACAGTTGCTGTTGTCTTTTGCTTGCCGAAGCAGCTGCACCAGCGCATTCGTCACCAATTGAGCAGCTGTGAACTCCTTCGCCAGATCCCATCCGGCTTGGATTTTTGGATCACGAACCGGACAAGTCTCTTTTATTGAGACTGAAGGCGCGACAGTTGAGGGCACAGAAGCGAACTTGAGAGCAGCAGACATATCTTTGAGATTTGTTACATTTTACTCTATATGTAATCAATTTTTATTTACATACATACTATATTTACATACTATATTCATATTATCACATAAGGGTCGGTTGGGCTTGGGTGAGGGGTTAGTGCTTATTAAATGCTGTTCAACTACGGACATTACATGTTGTCCTTGTTCTTTTCATACAATCGCTCTTTGTACTTGTCAGACTTCGCACTCCATTGATCACGAGTTCCACCCGTGCTGATGAAGAGCTTGTAGCCCTTTGCGCGAGGTCCTTGTTTGTACTTCCTCTTATCCATTACAGGACAAGAATCGCCATCGCAGTCTTCAGACTCCGATTCTGACTCTGAATTTGAATCAGAATCAGAATCAGAATCAGAATCAGAATCGGAATCAGAATTAGAATTAGAATTAGAATCAGAATCTGATGAGGATTCACAATCCAGCTCTAATCGAGCCAGAAGTGTGTGAAGTTCCCCTATGTGAGCTTTCACTGTTTCCAGTTGGTACTCTGTTGGATCCTTTCCTACTCCTTTCACTACCTTCTTCATCGAAGAAGCAAGACTTTTCCAGTGAGATGTGGACTGAGACATACTTGTGTATACATTAAAACTATATATAATCAATTTTTTTCATTAGACATACTATATACACACATCTCAGTTCCTAACTATCTACATACTATATACACATATCTCATTTCCTAACTATCTATTACTATATATACACATATCTCATTTCCTAACTATCTATTACTATATATACACATCTCAGTTCCTAACTATCTACATACTATATACACATATCTCATTTCCTAACTATCTATTACTATATATACATATCTCACTAGGCACCCCTTATAAACTATATATATACACATCTCATTTCCTAACCAACCCGACTATATTTATGCTCTTACGGCACGCTCACTAGGCACCCCTTCTAAACTATATATATGCTACGCCCTCTCTCTTCTTTTACGGCTTCTATTAACTCTTCACTTGACTCCTCTTCAGACTCCACATTTAACACAAATATACTTTCATCACCACACGACACATACTCCATTATACTACACCCACGGCTACGACCACTATACCACAACGACCTCTTACGCCGACTATATATCTCTAACTCATCATTCACACTTATTATATCCCTCAAATAAGCTATATCCTCCTTATTATCTGTTCTAAAATGAATCTCAATTAGGCCATTATCCATATTTTTTAATATCCTATTCATTTTATAGTAATTACAAGATATTGTATTGTCTTTATTTGTATTTATTGTTGGTCTTATATCTATAATCGCTATGAAAAGACGCGTCATTACTACACAATTTATAATAATCAATTTTAAATTGATTTTTATATTATACACTATAACAATGTCTACATACACGCAAACTCTCTGCTATCTTAGAACAAACTACATTAACGCAAAAAATGACTATTTTCGCTTTCTTAACACTTACAATAAACATTTCTGGTCTACACTTCCTTATAAAATTTATAATATCATTACTAAAAATAATATACGCCTTATGATAAGACTTAATAAACTATTCATCAATTTACAAAAAAATAAAATTATCACAAACATTACTTCTACCTCTCCTACAAACACTACTATTACTACCTCTCCTACAAACACTACTATTACTACCTCTCCTACACACACTATTACACCTCATACAACTCATTCTATAACAAATACGATACAGTCTACAATTAACTCTAATTATCCCGCTAAAAAATTATCTTGTATACATACTAATACATCTTCAGCAACCACTACTAATTCTAAAAATACTGAAATTAATCATATATCTTTACATAAGGATATTCAAAAAATTATTACTAATACACATATTCTAATAAAAAATTTAAATATTAAAGGCGAATGGTGTTATTTCAAAAAATCCATATATATATTATATAATAGTCTTACATCACACTACTCTACTCTTCATAAAAATAAATTTAAATCTATGAGTAAAAAAGGATTACAACAAGACATTATACTTCTTCTTGATATTTATAAACAAAATTATGATTCATATAAATCTCTTTTTAACAATAGTTCTGATAAAACAACACTTCTCACTAATCCAGAACAACACCCCCTTATTACAAATATTATTAAAAGCTACACCGATAAATCATACGCTAAATCATTTATTAGTATTATTAACTCTACATTCTAATTTTAAATTATTTTAAATTTAATTTTTTTTTATCTTAATTATTATAACATGACAGATACTACTCCTAAACTTGTAGCTATTAACACATTACTCAATAATCTTAAAAAAACTTTAGCAATTACAGAAAATAATAAAACACTTGAGACTACCTCATTTGATATAGTTAATTCATTAAAACAAATTAAACAACCCACTTTAAAACAAAAACAGACTATATATGCGGAATTATATAAAATACATAAACTTAAACAAAACACTTTGTCTTCTATTGATTATATAAATAAACTTTATAATCAATTTAAACACAACTTTAAAATTACAGGCGGTTCTATAGAACAAGAAAATGATATATTAAATGAAAAAAATAAAAAACAAAGTATGGAAAACTTTTTAAATTACAAAACCTATATTGAAACACTACAACGTGACTTTAGTATTTGAATTATACTCCTACTTTTCTACATAAAGGACACGCATTACTTTTATTTGTTACTTCATTATAACATTCCTCACATAATAAATGTCTATCATCATCACATACACTTATATGACGGATTGTTAATTTATTATAACATATAGGACAATCACCCTCTATATTTGTCTCTACATTATCTATGATTTTATTTACTTTACATTT
>Ga0206128_1003261_pt1 | contig 13663 bp, 9 predicted proteins | sample Helgoland_Spring_7_FD_148601 | JGI IMG/M metagenome (GOLD analysis project Ga0206128, IMG submission 148601) | Pelagic subsurface seawater microbial communities from Kabeltonne, Helgoland, North Sea - Helgoland_Spring_Bloom_20160426_1 | ecosystem: Environmental > Aquatic > Marine > Epipelagic ...
CGAGGTAGTCGCGTATGGCAGGGGAAACGTCCAGACCAGCAGCCATGTTTTTGGTGTTTTTGGGGCGCTGGTCGCCAAATACGTAGGGCCAGTCATCGGTGGTGAATGGGCCACAATCTTCCCATTGAGCGTAACAGACTTTTTTGCCGTAGACGATTTGAAGCCAGCGGCCTTTACACGAGGATTTGCCAGGTCGCTTGTCAGATCGTTGATGCCACCATGGAATCACCCGGCTTGCGTGTGGGCAGTGTGTTTTGTAATTGAGGCAGTCATTGTAAGGCAGGGCGACATAAAAGGGGTTGAGCTTAGGTGTAAATGCCTTGGGGCGATATTGAATGCGTGCTGCTTGATCCGGGTTGTCATAGCCACCATAATTTTCCTGCCAACGTGTGTCCCATGAGCTGGCGTGGTTGGAAGTGGGGTTTCTGGCGGTAGGTTTTTCGCCGATCCAGAAGACGGTGGCGGTGATGTTTTGCTTCCACGGATAACGGTTGACGCTGGTGGGGTCAGCGGCAGCTCTGGGCGTGCTGACCTGGGGTGCAGAGCTCTTCACCCTATAAGAGCTGCTCTGTCCCATACAGGGAAGAGTGAGAACCAGTGCAATGAGTAGTAAGGGATACTTCATGGTCAGAGGCTGAGCTTGGTGAAGGATTAGAATCTTCTGAGGGTGCTCGGCTTATTTTGGCGTTCGTCTTTTTGAGGGAAATCCAAGGTGTAATGGATGCCACGGGATTCGTGACGCCGGAGAGCACAATCAACAATCAGAGAGGCGGTGGCGACTAAGTTGCGAAGCTCTAGAATATCAGAGGTGACCCGATGCCCCCAGTAAAAACTACGCACTTCACGGCGCAAGTTGCTGAGGCGATTTGCGGCCCGGTCGAGGCGGTTTGTGGTGCGCACAATGGATACGTAGTCCCACATCAGGCGGCGAATCTCGTCCCAGTTGTGATAGATGACAACCAACTCATCTGGAGGAGCGGTATCGGCATACTCCCATACGGGGATATCCGGTGCGGTGGGGGAGGGTTTATCGAGTGGGTGCAGGCTAAGCATTTTTTCCAGAGAACGGCGCGCGACCACATGCCCTTCTAGCAGAGAGTTAGAGGCAAGCCGGTTGGCGCCATGCAGACCAGTGCAAGCGACTTCGCCAATGGCAAAGAGTCCTCGGATGTCGGTCCGGCCATCGGTGTCAGTAACAACTCCACCGCATTGGTAGTGCGCAGCGGGAACGACTGGGATGGGAGTTTTTTCACAATCCAGACCAAATTCGAGCAGAGTATTATAGATGTGAGGGAAACGCTCCTGCATAAAACCCTCTGGCTTGTGGGTTACATCGAGGTAAACACAATGAGCACCTGTTTTCTTGATCTCATGGTCGATTGCGCGGGCCACGATGTCACGTGGGGCGAGAGACTTGCGCTCATCGTATTTTTTCATGAACTCATCACCATCTTCATCTCGTAAAATGCCGCCTTCACCGCGAACGGCTTCAGAGACAAGAAAAGAACGAGCTTTGGCGCCGGTGGCGGCGGGGTTGTAAAAGCAGGTAGGATGGAACTGAACAAACTCCATGTTAGCGATGGTGGCACCTGCTCTCCAGGCCATGGCGACACCATCTCCGGTGGAGCCATCTGGGTTGGTGGTGTAGAGGTAGACCTTGCCACAGCCGCCAGTAGCGAGGATGACACGGTCTGAACGGAAGCGGTGCACTTTACCTGTGGACTCATCTAGCACGTAGGCGCCGAGAACGCGGTCCTCTGATACCATGCCGAGCTTACGGGAGGTGATCAGGTCGATGGCGAAGTGCTGCTCATAAAAGGAAATGTTTTTTGTTTGCTGCGCGGTCTCGAGAAGAGATTCGGCGATTTCCCTGCCTGTAGTGTCCTTAGAGTGGAGAATACGACGGTGGCTATGACCACCTTCCTTGCCAAGTGAGAATGCCTCATCAGATGGGGATTCTTTATCAAAATCAACACCGTTAGAGATGAGCTCCTCAATGGTCTGACCAGCCTCGGAGAGGATCGTGCGAACGGCTTGCTCATCACAGAGACCGGCACCTGCGTCTAAGGTATCGGCAACGTGGCTTTCGACACTGTCACCCTCCTCACATAAACCCTCAGGCAAGACGCTGGCAATTCCCCCCTGTGCCCAGGCGGTGTTGGAGTCCATCGGCTTGCCCTTGGTGATAATGCTCACCGTGCCATGTTTAGCCGCGCGGAGGGCAAAACTTAGCCCGGCAATACCAGTGCCGATAACGAGAAAATCGCTCTTCATGCTTGGTTGTTTGTTATCGCCATAAAGAGCTGCAGTGCTTTAGACGCAAAGCTCTAAAACGGGATATCGTCATTGACGAGATCGTCCGGGGAGGGCTCAACCTCATTGCCGGATGATTGCGGCGCTGCTTGGCTGCTATCTGCACCTGCACCACCGAGAATTTTCCAGCAGTTGAGATTAACGTAATACTTGTCCTTATACTCGTTACCACGGATGTCGAAATGAACGGTGACCTCTTGGCCAGCCTCAAACTTGTCTAGCCATGCGCACTTGTCCTTGATGATTTCAAATTTGATATCCTGTGGATAGTTGTCGTCTCCTGTGGTGACTACAAACTCACGCTTACTGAATCCGCTGGGGAACTCCTGGGTGTCAAAAATGACCTTAATTTTTCCTTTTGCCTCGTACATGGGTGTATTCAAGCACCCGATCGAGGATATGGTCAATTGAATATCCTAAAAGCATAGGGTTTTTCGTGATGTGATGGCCAGTAAATAAGGATGATTTGCGGTAGATAAGAGGTATCCAGCGTAAATCATGGTTTTTATACACCGCGATGCCGGTTTCCTACAAGACGCGGCGCGCTATGAATGACAGATTGTGATTGATAGCAGCGTTCCTATAGTAAGAATGCATTGTTACTTATGCCGCACTGCAGATTTTAAGACCTTCGACCTTTAATCACAACATCATGACCATGAATCAGAATAATAAAAACAACGCTAAAGCTAACTCAAAAACCAATGACAGCTCGCTCAATCTGGAGCGCCGTCATTTTGTCAAACAAGCGTCTCTTGGAGCAGCAGCAGTAGCACTGAGTCCCTTGGCAGCACCTTATGTGCAGGCTCAGAACGGCAACAACAAAGTCCTTAAGGTAGGGGTGGTTGGTCTCGGAGGTCGCGGTGGTGGAGCTCTTAAAAATATTTTAGCGGCGGATCCCAATACCAAGATCTGGGCGGTGGCTGATATTTTTGAAAATCGAATCAAGAGATACGAAGGCAATACTATGGGGGGGCGGATAGATACCGATGGTAAGAAGCGTATTTTTCTTGGCTTTGATGCTTATCAGAAAGTCATCGATAGTGGTGTTGATATCGTTATTTTAGCGACCCCTCCAGCATTTAGGCCCTTGCATCTGGCCGCTGCCGTAGCTGCCGGCAAACACGTTTTCATGGAGAAGCCCTTCGCAAATGATATCCCCGGTTTGAAGAGTGTGGTGGATTCATCACGGAAAGCGCAGTCTGCTGGCTTGTCCGTCATGACCGGCTTGGTCTGGCGTTATTCAACTCATCTGATGGAGTTGCACAAACGCATTCAGGGAGGTGAGATTGGGGATGTGGTGTCAGTTTCATCATCCTACTGTGGAGGGCAGCGACCTAACAAAATGCCTGATATTAAATTTAAGCCGGCCACGATGTCTGATATGGAGTGGGCACTGCGTTACTGGCAGAGCTATCTTGAGCTGAGCGGTGATTGCATGCTGGAGTTCATGATCCATGGACTCGACAAGATGTCGTGGGCGATGGGGGATCAAATGCCGGTGAAGTGCTACGGTGCGGGAGGCAATGTGAAACCGTTAGTGGGCGCCAATAACTGGGATCAGTTCTCTCTTAATTTTGAATATGCAGATGGGCGCCGGGCTGATTTCCTCGGGCGCCAGATTCCAGGGACTTACACCGCCAGTGGTGATGCAATCTTGGGAACTAAGGGCATTGCCGAGGCGAATAAAGGAGGTGTTTCCATCAAGCGTGACGGCAAGGTTGTCTGGCGTAGTAAGGGCGGCCTCGGCTACCAGAATGAGCATGAGATACTGCTTCAGCATATTCGCAGTGGTAAGGTCTTTAATGATGTCATAGGCAAGATGGAGAATAGTCATGCGCTGGCGATCATGGGGCGGACAGCCGGCTACACCGGGCAGCTCATCACAGACAAGCAGATCATGTCGTCCACAGATCAGCTCATCGACTGTAAGGGGCTTAACTTTGACACCCCGTTCCAGCCGCGCCCAGCAGCTGAAATCGGAATAACAAAATTTTCCTAGAGTCTGTCCGGACTCTTTCTTACCTTTATCAAGATGAAAACAAGACACCTCATTTCTCAGGTGGCAGGGCTTCTGATGCTTGCTGCCAGCCCAGGCCTTGCCGAGACGCCTCCTGAAGGCTTTACCTCCCTATTTGAGGGTAAGGACTTCAGTGGCTGGCGCGCGGAGAATCCCCATGACTACGTCAAGCTCAGGGATGCCAAGAAGATTGCCGCTAAGCGCAAGAAGGATCTCGAGGTCTTTCCCGTGCATTGGCAGATCAAAGATGGGGTGATTATCAACGATGGCCATGGGCCGTATTTGTGCACGGAGAAAGATTATGGGGATGTGGAATTCCTTGTCGATTTCCGCCTCGATGCCAACTCTGATAGTGGTATCTATATGCGCGGCACCCCCCAGGTTCAGATCTGGGACACGCGTGAAGAAGCTGGCAAGTGGAAGCACGGTGCTGACAAGGGGTCGGGTGGCTTGTGGAACAACAAGGGAGCCGGCGCTGGAAAGCACCCGCTGGTGCACGCTGACAAGCCGATCGGAGAGTGGAACCGGTTACGTATTCGCCAAATTGGCTCCCGCACATGGGTCTGGCTCAATGACAAGCTGGTGGTGGATGGTGTCTACATGCAAAACTTCTGGAAACGAGACCGGCCTCTAGCGAAGCTCGGGCCAATCATCTTGCAAACACACGGAGCCCCAGTGGCGTGGCGTAACATTGCCGTGCGTGAGATCTTGCCGGTGGAAGCCGATAAGATTCTAGCCGAGGCGGCATCCGGTGATGGCTGGGTGAGTCTGTTTGACGGAAGCTCAACAAAAGGCTGGAAGATGCAGGTGGCCGATGGCTTCAAAGTCATTGATGGTGCCCTCGTCGGAGGTAAAGGTGCGATGTATTACGACAAAAAAGCATTCAGTGACTTTAAGCTCGCTCTTGAATTTAAACTGCCACCCGGTGGTAACAATGGCTTGCTGATTCGTTATCCCGGCAAAGGCAATGGCTCATATGTTGGCATGTGTGAGCTCCAGGTGCTCGATGACACGGCAGACAAATACAAGGATCTTGATGAACGTCAATTTCACGGCAGTGCTTACGGCATGATTGCTGCACACCGTGGTTATCTACGTCCTGTGGGCGAGTGGAATCATCAGATCGTTACTGTCCAAGGTAGCCGTATTCAGGTGGAACTCAACGGGGTGCCTATCCTTGATGGTGATCTCCGTAAGGTGAAGCAGTTCATGGAGAATAAGGCGCATCCCGGCATTAAATTAACGGAGGGTTTCATTGGCTTTGCCGGTCATGGAGATTTGGTTTCATTCAGGAATATCAGAGTGAAGGATCTGGCAGCTAAGGCCGCACATAAAGCGGCTGCACCAGGGGCTCTGCTTGCACCCACCGTCTCTACTCCCGCAGCACAGCCCGAGCCACGGGTGATTGTTCTGGGTGATGATGTGGATGAAGAGCAAATGCGCCTCACCAAGCTTATCCGTGAGCGCATTCTTAAGCAGGTGGAAAAGGATGCACACAAGGCCACACCGGCCGAGGGCTCGCAGGGCAAGGCTTACACCGAGGAACTTGATAACGGAGTATCCTTCGAAATGCTTCCCGTGAAGGGTGGCAGTTTTCGCTGGCAGGGAGACCAAGCCGATGACGTCATCGAGGCAACGATCTCTCCTTTTTGGATGGGCAAGTACGAGGTGACTTGGGAGGAATATGAGCCCTTTATGATCACTGAGCTTCCTCGGGAAAAAGACGGCCAAGTAGTTGACTTCATGCGTGAGACGATCGAAGACGATGGTAAGCTCATGGCTCGCCCGACGCCTCCTTATCACCCGATGACCTATGGTATGCCTCGTGAAGGTCACCCTGCAGTGAGCATGACTCAGCACGCAGCTAACAAGTACTGTCAGTGGTTAAGTTATAAAACGGGCCACTTCTATCGACTTCCTACCGAGGCAGAGTGGGAATACGCCTGCCGCGCAGGTTCTACCACGAAGTTCAGCTGGGGTGATGATGCGGCCAAGGCAGGTGAGTATGCTTTGATCGGTGGTGATGCATCCAGCACCTACGACCTACCGGGCCAGAAGAAACCTAATGCCTGGGGTTTTTATGACATGCACGGCAATGTGCTTGAGTGGACCCTCGACCAGCACGTAGACAACCGCCTGAAACATTTTGGTAACAAGGCACAGAAGGATCCATGGGTTATTGCTACCAAGGCATACCCGCATGTCACCAAAGGTGGTTATTGGCAGCAGGATATCGAGGCGATTTCATCGGCGGCACGTCATCCATCGAGACCTGATTGGAAAGCCTCTGACCCGCAAAGCCCAAAAAGTCTCTGGTATCATACCGACACGCCATGGCTTGGCATGCGGCTTGTGAGGCCAGCGAATATTCCAAGTCTTGAGGAAATGTATCGCGCATGGAACTCAGGAGTCGCTGAAGATGGTGAGATGGCAGCATACCGCTAGGCTAGCAGTCATTGCTGTCGCCTCGTGCATGACATTGCCCGGATGGGTAACGCCACTTGCTGCTCAAGAACATGAGTTAGTAACTGAACCCAAGCGCTATACTTTCACCCAAGCCCATTTGGGAACGATTGTTCGCCTAGTTTTTTATAGTGCTGATCGGGCTGAAGCGAAGCAGCTCGCAGAGCGATGCTTCGAGCGAGTCGTTGAGCTCGACAAGGTGTTTTCCGATTATCGTGATGACAGTGAGTTGATGAAGCTCTGTAAGGTAGCAGACAAACGAGCCACGGTAGTCAGCCATGAAATGTTCACCGTGTTAACCTGTGCACAGCAGATTTCTCAACAGAGTGGCGGGGCGTTTGATGTGACACTCGGTTCCTCTAGTAAGCTGTGGCGTGAGAGAAAGCGGGGCGATGTAGATGCGTCCGTGCCTGTGCGGGAGAGGGCAGACTACCGAGACCTTGTTCTTAACGAGGCGGATCAAACAGTGAGCTTTATCAAACCGCTGAGCCTTGATCTTGGTGGTATTGCCAAGGGATATATTGCGGATGAGTTAGCGGGAATGTTGGAGGATTCTGGTATTACCAATTTGGCTGTTTCTGTGGGTGGGGAAATCGTGCTCGCGGGTTCTCCACCGAGTCGTAAAGGCTGGGGCATTGATCTCGAAGGCCCGGGTCAGAAGGTGGTTGCATCGATGGAGCTTAGTCGAGCGGCGCTCTCAAGCTCGGGTGATAGTTATCAGTTTGCCGAGATCGAGGGTGAGCGTAGTGCGCATGTGTTAGATCCGAATACGGGTAAAGGTAAGCAGGACCAGCTTAACATTACGGTGATCGCGCCGACGGCGATGCAGGCTGATGCCTGGGCGACCGCTCTACGTGTTTTAGGAGTGGAGAAGGGTTATACGCTTGCGGCAAAGACAGGCTTGATCGAGGCGTTTTTTGCCCCTGCGGCTGGGGCTAAGCTGAAAACTCAGGGGTTTCCTTCAGTGAGTTTTCAGGACGCCAACAAGTAGCCTGATCAGTCCTACTTGAGCGGCAGCTTACGCAGCAGGATATTGCGGAACTCAACTGGGGCTCCCTCGGACTCAAGGCAGAGGTAGCCGGATGCAGGTGAGATCTGGTCGCCTCCAGAAACCTCATGGCCGTTGACCCACAAGCGCACGACTCCTTTTTCTGCACGGATGTAGTAGTGGTTCCATTGGTTGGTGCCCTTGCTGTGGTTGGCGGTGGGGAAGCTGCGTCTGCCATCGGGTGCAGCAGGAGGGAAGGGGCGCATATGGACATTCTGGCCAACCGGAAAAACATCACCGTGGCAGGTGAACCAGTCGGCCTTACGCTTGCCGTCTTTTTCATAGTTCTCTTTGTAGCCGAGATCGAGAACTTGGCATTCGATACCCTTAGGAAGCCGACCTTTGCCGGCTCGGAGTGCATCTAGGCTTTCTTTGGTAGCCCAGACAAAGATACCAGAGTTGCCGCCGTGCTGTTTGTGTTTCCATTCACAGAGCAGTTCAAAATCAACGAGCGGCTCATGTGAGCTGATCACTCCAACGGGTTGGCCGGTGCAGTAGGCGTGGCCTCCTTCCCAGCGCCAGGTGTCTTCCTGGCAGTTCACATTTTGAAAATCCTTGCCGGTGAGTTGCACCCAGCCGTCTTCCTTGCCGGTCGGTGGTGTGGTGTTTTTTTCAGGGGCAGCTTTCTTGACAGCCGGTTGCGGTGCGGGCTCGGCACTTGCGGGGTTGGTCGTGATTAGGATACTTAGGATGAGTGCCGGCGATGTCAGGGTAAGTAGGCTTTTCATAGCTGATTAGGTAGATGATTTTGCGCGGGCAGTAAGAAAATAGTCGTAAGAGATAGTCGCCGAAAAATGCTATCAAGCCGCAAGGGGTAGTGTCTTGTAGGAAACCGGCACGGCGGTGTAGATACTGGTAGATAGAGTGGATTTTTAAGGAGTAGGGACCGCTTTGAGCGCGTTTTTGATCAGTAATGGTTTGTCCGTGGTGATCGAGCCTGTACCCCATTGCTGGAAGCGTGTGGCGATGGAGGGCTCGTTGACAGTCCAAACGTGATGGTTGATACCGGCAGTTTGGATCTGCTTGATGAGGCTAGGCTGGATATGTTGGTGAGATGAGCTCAATCCATCGGCTTTGATATCTTTTAAGGTTTTTAAGATGCTCGTATCAGTGGGGGTGATCGTGCCGGCTTTGTTTTTTTTGAATCCACACAGCCAGGAAGTTTTTAAATGGGGAGCTTGTTGTTTAATGGCTTTGAGCACAGGTGCCTTAAAACAGATGATCAGGATCTGGTCGCTTGCTAGTGTGCTGGCCTCGATTTCGCGCAGCAGAGGGGTAACGATTTCTGCACCACATTTGATTTCGATGTAGATTTTCTTGCCTTCAGGAATGGTGGCAAGGACTTCGGCGATGGTGGGAATAAGCGTGCCTTTGTATTGCTCGCCTTTCCAAGAGCCGACATCGAGCTCACGCAGCTCTGCTAGGGTCGTGTTTTTGACAATGAGTTTTTTGCCGGTGATACGTTGGGTATCCTGATCGTGAAAACAGACAATGTGCCCGTCCTTGGTCAGGAGAAAGTCGCCTTCAGCGCCATCGGCCTCCTGTTCCCAGGCAAGATCGAAAGCGGCAATGGTATTCTCAGGTGCGGCAGCAGAGGATCCCCGGTGCGCGATGACGAGAGGCTCTGCTATACAGAATACAGAGCAGGCAAGAAGTGTCAGGGTGCTGAGGTGGGCTGATTTCATACTGTGTTTAAGTTAAAGCCTCTCGTAGTGTATGAGTAGTTTTTTAGGGCCAACAGAGTTAAGTCATCTCAAGTAGAGTAATTCCCCCCTTAATTGGAAGCTTTGCCTATGGTGAATCGGGCAGTGCCGTTGTGCTCGGGTTTGGGGCGGATGTCGGCGCTGTAGTTGCCCCAGCGGAGGTGCTGAGCCAGAGAGAGGATTTTGTATACATTGCCTTATTGATGTTAGAGTAGATTATTTCAACAGCAGCTTATTGATGAAACCTTGCCGGTCGATGGCTGGTTTTGGCCTCTCCTTTTCGTGATACTGCAGGTGGCACTCGACGCCGATTTCCTGACAGGCCTCGAGCATGATTTCGCCAAAAATCGGACTGTGAATACCGTTGGGACTCTTGGTCGTTGGGAACTCACGGTTGACGTTGTAGTAGAGGTGCAGCGGCGGATCATCTTTGCTGAGGTGGGTGATGGGGGAGCATCTCAAGACCAGTTCCTTGTGTTTGTCCCAGTTGTCCATCAGCTCCTGAGCTGTCTCAGCTCCAAAGGGTTTATAGGGCATTGGGTTGCCAAAGGTTTTTTCACCGATCTTCTCTTTGATCACAAAGGGGTTCATGGTGGTCTGCGCACCAGCTACAACGGCGCCGATCACCCGTGAGGAAAAGCGCTCCACCGGGTCACTGCTCTTTGGGTTCGCCACGTCATCGTGCAGGGCAACCAGCAAGCTGGAGCAGCCTCCCGCCGAGCCACCGCTGACCACAATGCGTGCAGGATCGATGTTCCATTCCGTGGCCTTGGAGCGCAGGAACTGCACCGCCCGAAGAGCCGCATTGAGCATCTGGGGTTGTTGCCCGCCCTCGTTTACCAGGGGATAACTGATGGATGCGACATGGTAGCCGTGTCTGAGCTGATGGGGGCGCTGGGTCTCCGCCTTTTTGCCACCCATCCAGCCGCCGCCATGGATGTCGAGCAACAGCCCGAGTGGTTCCTTCGACTCCACCTGCCAGAAGTTGACCAGCTCTTTTTGGTGCGCGCCGTATTTGACGTTCTTGTGAGTGGGGGCGATATTGTTAGGGTCTTTCGCTGTCTTAGCTGCAGGTTTTTTAGCCGTTTTTGAATCAGCGGCTTGCAGTTCAATACCGGGGGAGAATAGAGCTTGGGATAGGAGGGCTAACAGGAATAATGTTTTCATCGATGTCTTAGTTATAGATAGAATGTGGGTGCTGGATTCCTTGGCAAGGCCTGGGAGCCTGGCAGATGTACTACATGCAATGTTGCCAATGATTATGGTAACACCTGCTTCTTCTTCCTCGCCTCTAGCACAGATTTGAGCTGAACTTCACCACCGCGTTCAACCATGGTTGGATACATATCATCCCACCAAGTGTCGAACGCAGCAGCCATGGCCTTGACACGCTCCGGTTCACTATCCGAGAGATCATTGCGGCAGCCAGGATCTTTGCTGGTGTCAAAAAGCACCCATTGGTCCGCAGGGCTTACTCCCCAGTGGAACTGGCCGTTTTTCTTGGTGTAATTGGCAGATTTGCCGCCCTTCTCGATCGAGCGCAGGGTATTGCACTGCATGCCGAAAACATCTGTATTACATTCCGGATCATGGCATGGGTGACTGCGGGCTAGTAAGTAGTTGCCTTGGCGAATACCTGCCATCTTATACTTGTGCTGGACGGCCATGCCGCTGGGCCAACGGGCAACGTGTTGGAAGAGTTGGCGGTCGTCGTGCCATGAAACGGGTTTTTCGCCTCCCGATTCAAGCAGCGGAACGAGGCTGTAGCCCTCGAGTTGGGGTTTGAGCTCAGCGGGGATTTCGGCTCCAGCTAGCTCGCAGAGGGTAGGCAGCACATCGAGGTGGGCAGTCAGATTGTCGTGCTTTTTAGGCTTCCAGGTGCCCGGCCAGCGCCAGAAGGACATCGCCCTGCTACCTCCGTGCCAGATGGTGCACTTGCTGCCGCGCATGTTGGCGTTATAGACATCCAGCCCCACGGTGACCCCATTGTCATTCATGAAAATGATGATGGTGTCTTCGTCGATTTTTTCCTCTTCAAGAAAGTCTAGCAGGCGACCAACGTTGTAGTCCACATTCTCAATCATGCCGAGGTAGGTGGCCTCGTCATCACCGACCTTGCCACGATAGGGCGCGATGTATTTCTCAGGGGCCAAAAGCGGGGTGTGTGGTGAGTAGGTGCAGAGATAGAGGAAGAAGGGTTGGTCACCGGCTTGCTTGATAAAGGACATGGCGTGGTCAAAGTAGAGGTCCTCACGGAAGCCCTTGCCCTTGATGTGTTTGGGTCTGTCGTTATCCTTGTAGGCGACGAGCTTGGGGTCAAAGTGATCGGCTCCCTGCAGGGTCCAGTCAAAGCCGCGCTTGTGCGGGTGGTATTCATTGTCCCAGCCGAGGTGCCACTTGCCGATGTGGCCTGTCTTGTAGCCTGCTGTTTTTAGAATTTGGGGCAAGAGTGTGGCATCCTTCCATAGGTGCTCGCGTGGGTCACGGGTGTGGGTGACGCCGTTGTTGAACTCATGCATGCCGGTCATCAGGGCCGCGCGGGTGGGCGCACAGGAGGGGCTGACGTAGAAGTTATCAAAGCGCACACTTTCATCATGCAGGCGGTCTGTGTGAGGAGTTCTCAGTAGGGGATGGCCATGGCGGGCAAGATCCCCGTAGCCCTGGTCATCGGTGAGAATGAAGATGATGTTTGGTTTGTCAGGGCGCTTGCCCTGCGAGCTCTCGGCCGTGGATAGCTTGCCCTGCGAGCTCTCGGCCGTGGATAGCTTGCCCTGCGAGCTCTCGGCCGCTGTGACTGGCGCCAAAGAAGATAGGAGTGTGACAAGTGAGAGGAGAAAGGATGTAGTGAGTTTCATAATGAATGTCTTTGTTTGCGTCTTGGATGTTGAGGTTTTTGGGGATTGCTTATCATTGCCTTGGAGCATCAGTCGTCAAGTCGATAGATGCATGCGCTTCGCCCGCGGAGGCCAAAGAAAAAGCCCCGACCATTCGTCGAGGCTCTTGAATGTATAAAGTCGCGGGGAGTCGTTTAGCTCCTCTTGCGGCGCAGTGCCAGTGCTAGAGCACCGAGACCGAGGAGTGCCGTGGAGCTCGGCTCGGGAACCGCGGAGGCTCCCAGAACGAGATCGTTGCCACTAAGTGAAATGGCCCAATTCCAGCCATAATAAGTTTCTATGCTGTTGCTGAAGCCGCTCGAGTCGAGCACGAAGTCCCCGGCCTCAAACCCGGTGATGCCTCCTGAGGCTGTGGCAATGACAAAGCTGTAGTCTGCGATGTCACCATCCTTGATGTAAGTGTCAAAGCCGTCCGCGTCTCCTGCGGCGTTGCCCGTGGTCAGGGAATCAATGTCGATGGTGAAGCCACCTGATGAGAGATTGGCAAGGTCCAAAGTGCCTGTGATATCGAGCCAGTCCCAGCCGGGATCAGATCCCTTGGTGCCGTCACTGTCATTGATTTCCCAGTGGTAGGAGCCCCCGTCGTTCCAGGTCTGGTCACCTGTTTGGGTCAGGGTGCCGGGCGAGTTGCCCGGGCTGATGGTGCCGAGGACATCGATGTCACCCGTAATACTGCCACTGCCGGCCAAGGTGCCATTGATATTGATGGTCATCGCTCCGCCGCCGCTGTTCGTGCCGTTAACCACCAGGGTGCCATCATTGATCTCGGTAGTGCCACTGTAGGTGTTCGTGCCACTCAGGGTCTGGATGCCTGTGCCATTCTTGGTAAACGAGAAAGTTGAGCCCCAAGAGCTTGAATCCTCAATATTGCCAGAAAAGGTGCCGCCGCCGTTATCAGCGCCGACAGTAATGCCGCCACCAATTATCAAGGAGCCCGCACCATTGAGTGAGTCGACCACGATCGCAGTGGTAGCGCCATTGAAGGTGGCTCCGGAGTCGATCTGCATGTCGGAGAGGTTGCTGCTCCAAGTTCCGGCCGTTCCTGCTCCGAAACGGTAAATACCGGACTCGACGTGGAACAGTGCTCCGGAACCAAGGGCCACCGTTGAGTCAGCCGAAGTATGAGAGATTTCCTCGCTTCCAGTCTTCTTGAATGTGCCCCCGCCGCTCAGGTCGATTTTGCCGATGCCCAAAGTTCCGCCAGTTCTACTGAATTCAAAAA
>Ga0206128_1003264_pt1 | contig 13660 bp, 16 predicted proteins | sample Helgoland_Spring_7_FD_148601 | JGI IMG/M metagenome (GOLD analysis project Ga0206128, IMG submission 148601) | Pelagic subsurface seawater microbial communities from Kabeltonne, Helgoland, North Sea - Helgoland_Spring_Bloom_20160426_1 | ecosystem: Environmental > Aquatic > Marine > Epipelagic ...
CGGCAAGCCTCATGTTCTAGAGCGGAATCAATAAATTTCTCAAGTTCCACACGCTGCTCAAGTTGGCGAGAATTCAGCCCTGCAACCTGCTCAAACACGCCACTTGATTGAACGCGTAAATAACAACTGGCGCCGCTACCATCATTAATGTAGCAATGAATTTGTACGTCTAACTCCAGTGGACTTTGATACCAAGCTAGATTCTTCATGCGGCTCGTAGTCTTAGCAACCTTTACCGAACGACGGTATTGCTGAAAAGCATTGAGCTCAGATGGATGTTTTGAAAAATTCATATAGCCAGCTTTTTACTGCCAAATCTCTATAGGGATTCGCATGCAAGTAATCTTTATGAAGTGCATATCGTCATATTACATTAATGTTATATGCACTTGATAAAGATTCCGCTGCCAGCTTTAGAAAGCTGGCAGCGGATCGTTAGATTATTAACGATAGTTATAGATGATTACCAGCCCTCTGTATTATCAGGACTATGGTTCTCGGCGGTAGCACCAAATTGAGTACAGGTAAATGCTAGGTCACCATTATCAGGATACGAGGCATCGGAGGTTGTTCCATAGTCAGTACGCTCAGAAGGACATGTAGGCCTAGTTTCAAAGTACCTGCCAGGCCCAAAAAGAGTCGAGGTGAGAGTCTTACTTGGGTCAGCTATAGTCGCGACGGCAACTCCGGATGTCTTTCCGGAAAGATTCTGATCAGCGCGTACAGCCTGCTGAATGTTACGGATGTTGAGGATACAAGCGGCACGGTCAGCACCCTTCTTGTAGATGTTCGCCCCAATAAAGAGCACGGCAATCAGGGTGAGCAAGACGAGAATCACAACGGTGATTTCGATAAGCGTCATTCCTGGTTTTAACTTGGTTGCAGTTTTGTTCATTTTCATAGTATTATTCATAGTTTTGTGATAGTAATCACGTATTTGAGAATGCCAGCATACACATCAAACATACTCAGTATCTTCTCTGTGTATTCTCGCATTCTCAAAAGTTTCTTGGCTTATTTTACCTTCATTCAAAAGGCTCAGCAGCTTATCATCCCAGGCGATGTTACCGGAACGTTTGATCACATCTTCAAGGGCTCGTGCTCCCTTATCATAGCTACCAATCGCACTGGACGTTGCATCGTCACTGTTTTGTAAAAATTCATAGGTCAGCACCCGACCATTGACCCCGCTGAGCAAACCTTGTGAATGGATGAAGATAAGTATTTCGCTAAGGCGGTTAAGCACCGCAGGGTGATTTTCCCTAGGATACATCTCTAGAATACGACCCATGGTTTTAACCGCTCCTGTTGTATGCAGCGTCGATAGCACGAGGTGGCCCGTTTGAGCTGCCTCCATACATGTTTCCATAGCCTCCCTATCACGTATTTCCCCCAGAAGAATCACATGGGGTGCCTTACGTAATACATCTTTAAGGCCTTGACGATATGATGCCAAGTCTCTGCCTACCTCCTGCTGAGTTACGATGCTCGGAGCCATCACTTTACAACCTGGAACATTAGGGTCATCCATGTCAGCGGGATATTGATATTCCACCGGGTCCTCTACCGTTACAATATGCTTAGGGTGATTGCGTCTCAGCCAATCAATGATGGCCGCAAGCGTAGTAGATTTACCAGAGCCGGTAGGCCCCGTTACAAGGCAAAGTCCCGCCCTGCGCTGAACTGCAATCCTCAGCATCTCTGCTGTGTCCGCATCAATCCCAAGAACATCGAGCTCTGGAATGGAATCATTCAAAATACGACAGGTGATACCGAGGCCGCTGGCGCTCAGGTGAACTTGGATACGCAAACGACCTGATGTTTTCCCTGTGGCAGGAATCAAAATTCCATTGCAGGAAAAATCATCTACAGCAGATTCCTTAAAATCGGTAATAGCCTCATCAATCTTACGTCCGGATCGATCATCCACATCATCCTCTTCCCCAAAGCCGTGGCTGGCAGACTCCCTGTTTTTCAGTAGCTCACAGTATATTTGATAAACATCATCTGAAGACAATATCCCCAACTCTGGAAGACACTCCATACCTAGATTGGTTTCAATATACACGGGCATGTTCGAGCGCATTTGCACATCCGATACTCCCATTTGCTCACAAGTCTGGAATATTAGACCAAGCATTTCTTCTCCACTCATTCCAGGCTGGAAGCTACCTACCTGAGTCACACCAGGCAGGGCTGGCGGAGCAGCTGCTTGTTTGGGGTGCTCGGAAGCATTTGTTGATGTAGATATCATACGATGATTAGTTAGCCTGATGCGGTATGTGAGCTGCCATGTCATTAGACATAATACGCTTCATATAAACACCTTGAGCTTTACGCAGCTTCTTCAGATACGCGACCCTCTCTTCCATCTCAGTTAGACGTGATTCTGATATTGCGCGTCCGTCGTGAAGCGCTTGAGCCATGACCTGCTCATACTTGTCGATACAGGAATCAAAATCTGCCAACCCAGACTTAGCTTGCTCGACAGAATAATCCTTATAATGCCTACCGATATGATAGATGATATTGTAAGCTGCGCTTGCTGCCGTGACCCAGGAAGCTGGATCGACCTGATCTAGCTTGCAGACTCCGAGTGTTTGCCGAGCTATGTCCAGCGCTGCGTCCTCATCCGCCTCTGCTTTACCATATCTAGATGTATACAAAAAAAGATGATAGTTACCGTAATTCGTATAATTGGTCGGATCCAACTCATAGGCTAAGCGCAATTTATCTTCTACCTCTCCCTGAATATATTGTTTGTGAGCTGCAGACAATGGTTCTCCATTCGTTTTGCGATGTGCCGCCGCTTCCATTTGCTTGATCTTTTCTTGAGTCCGCACACGAAAGGGAACATTTCCCTCTGTTAGCTCAACTCCTGTAGCTGCAGCGTGGTGTTCATGGCAACCATCAGCACAGCCTGCGTGATGCTCGTGATCATCCGCTAGAATTGATGCATGTTCGTGAGTTTTACCTTCGTGCCAGTAAAAGCCAATCGGCCCCTGCATCGCTAAAGCAAAAATCTTCCCATAGGGACTCCCCTTCAGGCATGCCACATTGGGCTCATAAGACAGCTTGTCTTCAGAGGCAAACTTAACCGCCATACCGCCCCACAGAACTGCACCCGTAAGAAGGGCGCTGCACATGGCGAATTTGGCTGAGTAAGAATTCATTGTAAGGGAATGAGTTGCAGACATGCTTAATGACATTGAAGACAACTAGGACGCTGGCTTCGGCTGAAAAGTAAGAGTTGAAAGCATCGCTAGAACCATTTTGATGCCGGCAAAATAGATGACTAGCTGTAAAAATTCTGAACTAAGCATGCTTCCATGCCTAAAAACGAGGCGCGGGGTAAGATCCGCGAGGTGGTAGTGTGGCGAAACAACATACAACCAATCAAGCAACAGATTGCTTTGAACATCGGTCATCATAGCAAGATAACCCACGCCATACATTCCATAAACACTCATGCAGAGAGGGATCAAATATCCAACAGTGCTTCCAAAACGACTTCCTACCGAAGCTGCCACCATCATTAAGGGTGTTACCACAAGAAGGAAAAGAGCAGCATACTGCAAATTGGTGGCAATCCACATCTGAGCTTGAGCGCTATCGCTAGGCATGGCTCCAATAAAACAAACCGCAAGAGTAACAAGGACGAGAGGCAATAAAAAACTCAGGCAAGCTAACCATATCTGCATCATCTGACTCAGACCGGAAACACCTGAGCTTAAAAAGTAGGCGCCGAGGCCAGATCGAGCTGTATCGTCACCAAAACGCGCTGCTTGGAAAAACAACCAAGCAATCGTCACCACCCATAAGCATCCCCAAGCCGCTTGGGCGCGCGCAGGCTCGATTAGAGAAGGGTTGCTCTCATAAGGAGTGAGATAAGGAAGCACGATAGGCAATATCAGCGCGCAAAACAATGCGATGATCCAAACTTTGCGCTGAATCATGGTTGCTAATGTTAACTTATATAACTGCATGTCTTAATCTATCAATTCAACTGGGTTTTGAGCTCACCCCAGCACTGTGCGTTACCGTCACCGGCAACGTGTGTAATCTTGCCATCGCTGATAAGCACAGAGCTATTCACTTCCATACTATCAAAATCAGGGTGGCAGCTTACCAAGCGTAACACGCCATCTTGGTTATGATTCCAGCGCTTCTGAAAAACTTCTCGAGAAAATGTATCCAGGCCTGTAAACGGCTCATCGAGCAATAAAACATCGCGGCCTTGATCTTGCACTGAAAACTCCGCAACCAATAATGCGACCTTGCGTTTATTGCCGGTAGAGAGCTGCCCGTAGGGCTTTTTGACATCGAGCTCCAAAGTTTGAGCTAAGTCGATAGCCTCGGCATACTTGTCCTTTTTGATGAATGCCTTAAAGATTGCCGTTGCCGGAAGTTCACGATCAAATGTCAGGTCCTCACCAAGGTACTGGGTTCGCCCCTCGCATTCACAGCCCCCATTCAAGGGCTTTAAAACTCCAGCGAGCGTTTTGAGCAGTGTCGTTTTACCTCTTCCGTTGCGAGCCAAGAGATAATGAGTGCCGTCCCCTAACATAATACCACCCCCCTCGTTCTCGATACGCGCCAAGCTCTCTCCGTAGCCAATACTTAGGCCACAAGCTAGGTGGATACGAGGTTTTACGGAAGGTGGATTCATTGCAAAATATTTTTCTCTTAAGCAAAAAAATAGCCACCAACCCCTTTATAAGCAAGAGAAAAAGAATATCAAGCAAAGTTTATTAAAAATGTTCAAATACTACTGCCAGCTGTTGTTATTTTTTAAAAATATGGCGTTTTCAGGGCTGTGACATGCTGTTTTTTAGGCTTATTTACATGTAAGTGCGGATCCAGCTTTTCTCGTGGCCAGCCATTTTAATGCGACAAGTGAAAATCATACCTTTAATCCATGATTCAGTGTTTTCTTTTTCATCAATTCAGCTTATCTCACGGCAGCCAAACACATGAGTAATAGAATCGACATCACATTTCAGAATCTACGGGAACACAAAGAAGCCGCGTTTGTCGCTTATATTTGTGCTGGCGACCCCAGCTACAGCGCTTCCCTTGAGATTGCTAGGTCGCTTGCCGATGCTGGTGCTGACATCATTGAGCTCGGTGTCCCCTTCTCTGATCCGCAGGCAGACGGCGTAGTCAATCAGCTTGCTGCAGAGCGTGCGTTGAATACTGGCATGTCTGTGCACAAATTAATGGATTTCATCAGAGAGTTTAGAACTACCCATGACACCGCCATTGTCCTCTTTACCTATCTCAACCCCGTTTATGCTTACGGTTATGAACAATTTCATGCCGATGCGGCGGCCGCAGGTGCTGACGGCATTTTGCTGCTGGACCTGCCACCTGATGAAATCGCTAACAACAAGGAGTTAACCAGTGCTAAAGGGTTGAGGCACATCACTCTCGTATCCCCCTCCACCCCTCTCAAACGCAAGCAAATGCTTGCAGCTCAGTCCGAGGGCTTCATCTATGCCGTATCAAGAATGGGAGTCACCGGATCCCAGGAGGCTCCCTCCGCAGGCATCGGTGAGCTTGTCGCTTCAATCAAAGCGTGCACAGACACTCCCGTTTGTGTCGGCTTCGGCATCAGCTCGCCAGAACAAGCTGCCGAGGTCGCCGCCGCCTCTGACGGCGTCGTCGTTGGCTCGGCCATTGTCAATCAAGTAGCTCAGAATGCCGACAAAGCTAACTTAGCAGAAATCGTCCGTGACTTCACAGCCCCTCTCATCAACGCCACAAAAAACCGAAACTAGTCATGAGATTACCATTTCATAAAATGAACGGTGCGGGCAATGACTTCGTTGTCATCGATAACCGCTTGCTCGACATTAACCTGAGCCGCGAGCAGATCGCGCTGCTCTGTGATCGTCAACGCGGCGTTGGTGCTGATGGCCTACTTGCCGTTGAGCCAGCCGAGGCTGGTGCTGATTTCAAGTTCCGCTACTACAATGCTGATGGCGGCGAAGCTGAAATGTGCGGTAATGGGGCGCGCTGCTTCGGCAAATTCACCGCCATGCTCATGGGCGGAGACACTGATCACGTTACCTTCGAAACCATTGCAGGCACGCTCAGTGCGGACATCATTGGTGACAATGTCCGCATTGCTATGTCAGATCCTTTTGATTTGGACCTCAATACTGATATCGAAATCGACGGTATGAACGCTGCGGTTCACACTATTAATACCGGTGTTCCCCATACTGTTGTTTTCACAGATGATCTGAAAAATTTTGATGTTCTAGGGCATGGTGCAACCATCCGCTACCATGATCATTTTGCGCCCAACGGCACCAATGCTAACTTTGCAAGCATCCTCGACGATCAACACATTGCTATCCGCACCTATGAGAGAGGTGTCGAGGGTGAAACCCTTGCATGCGGCACTGGCATGACTGCCTGTGCACTTATCCATCATCTCCTCAACGGCACGCCTTCGCCCATCAGTGTTGATGTCGAGGGTGGCGAGACATTGGAAATTGGCTTCGTCCCAAGCTCCAATAACAGCTTCACCAACGTAACGCTCACTGGTCCCGCCGACTTTGTCTTCCAGGGTGAAATTACCATCTGAATTCTTTCCACTTCCAACTTCTAAATAAAACCATGTTCCAAGGAACCCATACAGCACTGATCACCCCATTTCGTAACGGCGAAGTCGATACGGATGCCTTTCGCGCACTAATCGACCGCCAGGTCAAAGGTGGCGTAGACGGCATTGTCCCATGCGGCACCACCGGCGAATCCCCTACCCTAGGCCGCAAGGAACACCTGCGCGTCATCGAGCTTGCCGTTGAATATGCAGCTGGCCGCATCAAGGTCATCGCCGGCACCGGCGCCAACGCCACATCAGAAGCAATTCATCTCACCACAGAAGCGGCGAAGTTAGGTGTCGATGCTACGCTACAAGTTTGCCCCTACTACAACAAGCCATCCCAAGAAGGTCTCTATCAACACTACAAAGCAATCGCCCAATGTAGTGACCTCCCCATCATGCTCTACAGCATACCGGGACGTTCAGTCATTGAGATTGCCGTTGATACGATAGCCCGCCTCGCCGCTGACTGCCCTACGATCATCGCCAACAAGGAAGCTGGCGGTGACCCCGAGCGTGTCACCCAGATCAAAGCCGCACTGCCTGATGACTTTCAGATTCTTTCTGGTGACGACCCGCTCACGATAGAGTTCATGAAGCGGGGTGCGGTTGGCTTAGTTTCAGTTGCCACCAACTTAATCCCCGATGTCATGGCCGAGCTCGTGCGGGCTATGGCGCAAGGCCGCGTTGATGACGCCGAAGACATCCAAGCTCAATATGGGACCCTGTTGACGACCCTCATGTCTATCGACACCAATCCCGTTCCAATCAAGTCAGCCGTTGCAATGCAAGGTCACTGCACCGACGAACTGAGACTACCTCTTGTTAACCTGTCAGCTGAAAACATGGCTGTGCTCAGTGACACCATGGCTAGCTACAGCCTCATCTAACACTACCAACAAATGACTAAGTTACTAATCACAGGAGCCAGTGGACGCATGGGCGAAACCCTCATTGAAGCCGGTCAAGACAACATCAACTCTGAAGTAAGCTCCACTCATGACATAGGTCAGGATCTTGACTCCACATTTGAAGGCGTTGATGTCGCTATTGATTTTACTGCGCACCATTTCACCAAGGAAGTTTTAGCCGCTGCGCTAAAATCAAACACCCCACTTGTCATAGGCACTACGGGCCACAGTGATGAGGAAAAGGCTCAGATCTCAGAAGCTGCAAAAACCTTACCGATTGTGTTTGCGCCAAACTTCTCCATCGGAGTAAATACCCTGTTCTGGCTCACCCGCAAAGCCACCGAAATTCTGGGCAACGACCGCTTTGATATTGAAGTCACTGAAATGCACCACCGCCACAAGATCGACGCACCTTCCGGCACAGCTCGTCGCCTGCTAGAAATACTCAACGAAGAAACAGGCACCAGCTACGAGGACGATGTCACCCACGGCCGCGTCGGCAACATAGGAGCACGACCCAACCGTGAAATCGGCATGCACACCCTGCGTGGTGGTGATGTGGTCGGGGACCACACCGTCATGTTTGCCGCTGATGGCGAGCGCCTCGAGCTTACTCACAAGGCATCCAGCCGCATGACGTTCGCCTCAGGAGCAGTCCAAGCTGCTATCTGGCTACAAGGGCAGCCTACAGGCCTCTACGATATGCAAGATGTCCTAGGCCTCAAATAACCACACCCCTTAAATTTCTGTGGCCACCCGTGTCGGCATCGCTCTGGGCTCTAATCTAGCCTCCCCCCTTGGCAACCCCTTATCTAACATCAAGGCCGCCCGAGACTTCCTAGAAAAACTAACAACAGATGGCACTGAGCTCAAACAAGCTCACGTCTACCAGTCTGAACCCTTAGACTGTCCCGAGGATTCACCCGTTTTTTTAAATACCGTCATCGAGCTCAGTTACGACGGCACCCCTGCTGAGCTTCTGCAGCAGACACAAGCCATCGAGCGCCAAATGGGCCGAGACGTGATTCGCGAGAAAAACGCACCTCGCATCATCGACATCGACATCCTCTACTTTGGCACAACTTCACATCATGAAGCCTCACTGAGCCTTCCTCACCCAGAAATGACGCGAAGGCGCTTTGTTCTCCAGCCACTGGCTGACATCCGCCCTGAGCTTATCCTTCCTGGTGATGACATTACTATTGCCGATCACCTGCAACACCTTGACTCTGCTGAGCCTCCTCTTAGTCTGATACAAGCAAGTTGGTAGTCCAACTGCGTCACCAACTCATTAGCCATACAGCGTATGAATGCCCACGATAAAGCCAAAGCGATCACTAGCATGAAGGGTGGTGAGCACCGCGTCTCGGCTCTTACGGCTTACGATTACCCCACTGCACGCATCCTTGATGAAGCCGGTGTCGATATGATCCTCGTTGGTGATTCACTCGGCATGGTTGTGCTAGGCTTTCCAGATACCACCCATGTCACTCTGGAAATGATGACCCACCACACCGCCGCCGTCGCGCGCGGTGTCACCAATGCCCTCATCATTGGCGACATGCCAATCAACAGCTACGAAACACCGGCACAAGCCCTCGCCACAGCCCACGCACTTGTGCAAGCAGGCGCCGATGTCGTCAAACTCGAAGGCGGCATCCGTCAGCTCGAAAAAATACGTACTATCATTGAAGACGGCATCCCCGTTATCGGTCATCACGGAATGCTACCACAACGAGTTTTGGAAGAGGGTGGATACAAAAAGAAAGGCAAAACCAAGGAAGAGTTTGTCGCCATTCTCGAAGGCGCCCTTGCTCTCCAAGAAGCCGGCTGTTTCGCCATCGTGCTCGAAAGCATCGTGCCTGAACTCGCGGAAAAAATCACAGCAGAACTTACCATCCCGACCATCGGTATTGGCTGCAAACCACCATCAGGACATCAAACCTGTGACGGTGAAGTTGCCGTTATCAGCGACGTCATCGGCTCCTACCCATGGTTCATCCCCCCCTTCGCCAAGCCTCATGCAGACATCGCCGGCGAAATAAAAAAAGCCGCCCAGCAATATATCGGTTCGCTTCGCTAAATGACGAACTGTGAATTCATCTCCTGACCACTCAGCCTGAGCATTCACCATTCATAATTCAGCCTTCAACATTCAAAATGCCCTCTCCTGAGAAAATAGCAGCTCTCGAAGCCCGTATGCTATCACTCGGCATCACCGAGGACACCCTGCTCGAGAAATTCATCCAAGGCAGTGGCAGCGGTGGTCAAAAAATCAATAAAACCGCTTCTTGTGTTTACCTCAAACATAGCACCTCCGGCATTGAGGTGAAGTGCCAGCAACAACGATCACGCGAACTCAACCGCTACATCGCCCGGCGCGAACTTTGCGAACGACTTGAGGAAATCAGGGACGGCAAAAAATCGGCGAGGAAACAAGCACAGGAAAAAATCCGTCGCCAAAAACGTAGGCGATCACGCAGAGCCAAAAACCGTATGCTCGACGACAAATCCAAGCACTCCCAAAAGAAAAACCTACGCAAAGACCCTGGCAGCAACGATTAACTATCACCCCATTGAGCTTACTTACTAAGATCACTGATCCGCCTCATCAACAACCCTAAGATCTACCCAGACCGCTCGATGATCTGAACCAAGGTCTGGCCCGATGCCACGGTCATCAATGTGTATACCCTCACTGACACAGATGTGGTCGATCGGGATGCCAAAAGAAAACAGAGGTAAGACATACCAAGTAGGCATTACGCCCCTACCCTTTGCGCTATCCTCAAGCTGCGCGGTAGAGAGAAAGTCTTTAAAATGTGGTGACCAAGGCGTCATGTTGAAATCACCTGCTACGATCGTTCTCCTAGCCATCCTCTCCTGAGTTATACTTTCAGCCAGCTTTTGCATATGGATATTACGCAGCCGACTCACTTTAGCATTTATCGGCGGATAAGGATGTGTGCCTATCAGCCTCACCCGCTTGCCTCCTACCAATACAAGAGCATCGATCGAGGCGATTGAGTCTGTGTATTCAGAAACCTCCACTTTCTGAAATGGCGTTTTACTGAGTAAGGCGATGCCAAAATTACCCGCCTGAATCTCATTCTTTTGGTAAGGGTAAAGGTCTTTCATCTTCTCCAAATACGGCTGCCATTCAGGACTCGCCTCCAAAACAAAGACAAAGTCTGCGTCTTGTTCTCGCATATAATCCATCACCTCTCCATAGCGTTGATTACTAGAGAGCACATTAAAGTTCATCAGACGAAATGACTCAGAGCCTTCCTTTTTGCTTTCAGATGATTGCGGCAGCGGTACGAGATAGGGAAAAATAATCCATAGGTTCAGAGCCGCCACCACCGCGGTAATACCAGCCCAGCGAAAATTACGGCACAGAAAAAAAAGCACTGCCGCGGCAACCAGATACAATGCATACTGCACTCGGAAATTTGCCAATAAATCCATCAGCCAATGCCCGCGAGCACCCAGAGCGAGGATACTGGAAGCTGCCGCAAGCATCACCCCCACCTTGATGAGATTCAAAAGGTGCGCTATGAGTCGTGTTATAAAGAAGGCAATGTGCACAGAAGCTGATTATCTTCCAACTCGACGTTATTAGCAATTCCCAAACATCTTATTTTAGCCGAAATGGTGAGCTCCAAACCCATTAAGCCAATAACCCAGCCAGCATACTTCAAAGACCAGGTTAAGGGCACACGCCACGCCCCAAGAGCATTACTGACGACCAGAGCATGATTCATCTTGAATATTGAATCTTAAATCTCCAACCTCCACCCATGCAGCAATACCTCGATCTCCTCAGAGACGTTCTTGATAACGGCGAGTCGCGCACAGACCGCACAGGCACAGGCACCGTCTCGGTTTTCGGCCGGCAGGCCCGCTACGATTTGCGCGAAGGGTTCCCCTGCCTTACCACCAAGAAACTTCATCTGCGCTCCATTATCCATGAGCTGCTCTGGTTCCTCAAGGGAGAGACCAATATCTCCTACCTCAAAGAAAACGGCGTCCGCATCTGGGACGAATGGGCAGATGAAAACGGCGAGCTCGGGCCCGTCTACGGTCAGCAGTGGCGAGCCTGGGAAGGTGACGACGGTGAGGTCATCGATCAAATTGAGCGCCTCATCGATGGACTCAAAAACAGCCCTCACTCACGCCGGCACTTGGTTTCAGCATGGAATGTTGGCAAGGTTGATAAAATGGCCCTGCCCCCGTGCCACATGCTCTTTCAGTTCTACGTTCATGATATCGACTCGGACAAACCGGGTCTTTCCTGTCAACTCTACCAGCGAAGTGCCGACCTATTCCTCGGCGTTCCCTTCAACATCGCCTCTTACGCCCTGCTCACCATGATGGTCGCTCAGGTCTGCGGCTATGAAGCACGGGACTTTGTCCACACCTTTGGCGACCTGCACCTCTATAGCAACCACATCGAGCAGGCCAATCTACAGCTCACCCGCACACCCAAGGCCCTGCCCACCATGTGGATAAATCCAGAAATCAGTGACATTCACAGCTTCACCTTTGACGACTTCGAATTGCGTGACTACAACCCTGACCCGCACATCAAGGCAGCCGTCTCCGTCTGATTCCTGATACTTTTCCAATTTATTACCAACAACACTACCATCTACTAATTCTATGAGCCAAAACACCATCAATATCGACGAAGCCAGCCTGCAAAAAGCCAAATGGGTCGGCAAGTTAATCATCCCCTTCTTACTAATCGTTTTTGTATTTTCTGCACTCACCCCATTCACCACCATCCCAGCGGGTCATGTGGGCGTTGCCAGCCTCTTCGGTAAAGTTGACACCACTGAACTCCCTGAGGGCTTCCACATCATCAACCCACTGAAAAAAATTCAGAAAATCGACTGCCGAAACAAAGAGCTTACTCTTATAGATGTCGGCGTTCCTTCTCAGGACCAGCTCACCACCGAGGTTGATGTCACCCTTAAATGGCGTATTGACCGCAATATGGCCGCTGAGGCTGTGCAAGATACTGGTGATGCTGCAGCGCTAGAAAGTGTCCACCTTACCCCCAAGCTGCGTTCGCTGATCCGAGAAGCAGGCAAAGGCATCGAAAATGCCGAGGATTTCTACAAAGATGACGTTCAGGTATTCATGCAAACCCGTATCCTCGAGGGCCTTGTAGATAATCTGGCAGAGAAAGGCATCCTCGTTGAAGAAGTGCTTTTACGCCGCTTTGACCTACCCCGAATGATCGTTCAGGGCGTTGAGGAAAAGAAACAACAAAAGCAACTCGCTGAACGCCAGATTGAGGAGCTCAAGCGATTCACCACCGAGCAGGAAGGCAAGCAAGTTCAAGCCAAAGCAGAAAAAATGGCTGCCATCGAAGAAGCTGAAAAACGCATCGCCCTTGCCGATGCCAAAGCCTACGAGATAACTGCTCAAGCGAAAGCCCAAGCCGAAGCTATCGATATCGAAGGTCAAGCGCTTCGCAAAAACCCTGAGATACTCGAACTCAGAGCCATCGAAAAGTGGGACGGCAGCGTGCCACGCGTCACCTTAGGAGACAAAGCTATCCCGCTCATCAACCTGAATGATTTCGACAAGAGCAAGAAGAAGCCCTAAGGCTTGAGCCTTGGAGCGCAATCCTTGCAGCATCTTTCACCTCGCGCCATAAGTTCAGCTCTTGGAACAGCAAATCAAACTTACCGCCATCGTAGCGATGACCGCAGATCGCGTCATCGGCAAAGACGGCGGCTTGCCTTGGCACCTTCCAGAAGACCTCAAGCTCTTCAAGCGTCACACCACGGGGCACCCCATCGTCATGGGGCGCAAAACGTGGGACTCTATTGGCAGACCCCTCCCTAACCGGCAAAGTATCGTCCTGACCCGCGACACCAACTGGTCGGCGCAGGGGGCCACCGTCATTCACTGCCCTGAGGACCTAGAGACGATTGATCTCATCGACCCGCAGGTTTATATCATCGGTGGTGCGCAGGTCTACGAAGTCTTTCTTCCTATCACTGACGAGCTTCTGGTTTCCCACATATACCAGGGCTATAGTGGTGACACTCATCTGCCTCCCTTCGAGGAGCAATTCCCCCACGTCACTACCGAGGAAACCTACGAGACCTTCGAGCTA
>Ga0206128_1003279_pt1 | contig 13606 bp, 21 predicted proteins | sample Helgoland_Spring_7_FD_148601 | JGI IMG/M metagenome (GOLD analysis project Ga0206128, IMG submission 148601) | Pelagic subsurface seawater microbial communities from Kabeltonne, Helgoland, North Sea - Helgoland_Spring_Bloom_20160426_1 | ecosystem: Environmental > Aquatic > Marine > Epipelagic ...
TGAACCGTTAGCAATACAAGCCCCAAGATAGCGAGGGCGGGCAGCATAGTAAAAGAAAAGAAGGCCATAATGATCGCGCCCACATATCCGATTGCTGTAGCAGTTGTGTTATTCATAATTTTTCTCCATTGGTTGAGCGGTAATTATACCGCCCAACCGATCAGATTACAAGCGTTTACGCTAGTGATTCGAGCAGTTTACAAAGTGCCGCGCCAGTCGCTTTTTCTAAGCCGCTCAGGTCGTCAGCGTCAACAGCGCGAGCGATTGCGCCCACTAGATCCGCTTTAGATGGGGCGGCTTTTTTCTTGGCTGGAGCCGGCTTCGAAATATATTCGATGCCTTCGCGCTTACATTTTGCAATGATTGAACGCGCCCCGCGTTCCAGTTGGGTAGCTAACTCTTGCGCTTTCGCGTAGTCAATCGGGGCGTTGGCCTTGAGGATAGCAACCATTTCAGGAGTGTAGTTTACAGAAGTATTAGTAGTCATAATTTGAACCTTTTTAGTATCGTTTAATTGAAGTGTATTATAGCATTAAAGTGGCAGAGAATACAAGCCCTACACCTAAAATAATTCCCATAGCTATAGCGACGAGTCCGAACGCAATTGCAATAAAATCTCTCATGTGAAGCCCTTCTCTATCTGTCTAATGAGGTGATATTATATGACGAAACCGGCAACCGGTCAAGCATTTATTTATTTATTTTTATTTATTTTTAGAACAAAAAAGCATAAGCAAGGGGGCGGTTAGGGGACTTGGTTATAAGCCGCCCGCGCAGGCTACTCCACACGTACAACTTTGTGTAATTTTCATAAACCAAAAAGGTGTCTAATACAACTTTGGGAAATTTACGAAAACCAAAAACCACGAACAAAAAAACTGTCATAATTCTGTCATAAAACTGTGATATAATTGTCATAATTCGAAATAATTCGAATAAGCGAAAAGGAATATGAATATGAAGCAATTGGGAAACACTTTTGACATTTTTTGGGGTCCGTGGCAACTTACTGCATACATCATTGCAGGCGTCATCTTGTGGTCGGCCTGTGCAAGTGCCGATGGGTACGTTGAATATAAGTACAAGTCGGATTTGGACAGTTCGAAGACTTCAGATTACCTGCGACTAGGGTACAAGTTCGAAAATAATTTTTATATTGAAACTGGAGAAGAGTCTGCGGAGCTTGGTTATAAGATGAAGGTACATGAACGCCTTCTAGTAAAAGGAAAGCTCGAAAGTACGAAAGATTTTTCAAAGAACGGAGCTGAAGTAGAAGTTCGGTACGTTTTTATCAAGTAACCTTCGAAAAATACTACTTGACATAAAACCTTAATCTTAGTATAATTCTTCACATGGCAAAAGAATTAACTACAATATCACCTGAAGGGCTAGAGATAGCCAATAGTTACTTACAATTCGGAAACATCCGAGGCGTGTGTGACTATCTTCAGGTGCCTGAAACAGCCGTAGTCGAACAACTGAACAAGCGTGAAGTTAAAAAGTATATCGACACAGTGTATCTCGACATGGGTTATCGAAACAAGAACAACATTGGTTCTTTGCTCGACAACATGATCGCATCCAAACTTGAAGAAGCCCAGGAATCTGGTGTATACTCTAGTAAGGACTTAGCTGATCTGTTACAAATGGCCCATAAAATGCGTATAGATGAAATCAAAGCTCAGACCGACCTACAGAAGGCTGAGAACGGTAACATCAAGAACCAAACTAATGTCCAGATCAACGAGCAAGTACCGTTCGGTCAGGGCAACTATGGTAAGTTAATGGAAAAACTACTCAATGGATCAGAATAGACTCGAACTAGAGTTACGCACTCACGAAGTACAGTGTGAAGAACGCTGGAAAACCACATTTGTACGACTAGAGAATATAGAAGATACTCTTGGTCGTATGGAAGGGCGATTTTACGCACTCGGCGGTACAATTATTCTGTTTCTAGCCGGTGTGATCGTAACTTTATCGACGATGTAATGAGACTAGTTCTATTACTTTTAGTTTCTTCTTTCGCAATTGGCGACACTACGCAAGATGGTTCTCTGAACACAAATGCTGAGAACTCGACTGTAGGAAGTAATAACTCGTCAGCATCTTCAACTACGAACTATAATGGAGCTGGCTCTTCGAGTGAGATCCCCGTAGGTTCTGCAATTAGTCCCTCGTATATGGCGAATGGAGTTGAAACTTGTCTTCAAGGATCTGGAGGCTCAATCCAGACTGGAATGTTAGGATTGTCTGGTGGAAAGTTCAAGGAAGATCCGAACTGTAACCGCAGAAGAGATTCAAAAGTATTATCAGACCTTGGAATGAAGGTCGCAGCAGTAGCACGAATGTGCCAAGATCACAAAGTATGGGAGTCGATGTTTATATCTGGCACCCCGTGTCCAATCTTAACAAGAGGAAAACTAATTGTAGGCAAAAGAGCCTACTTAATGATGAAAAGTAATCCGGAACTCTATATTCCGAATTATGGCAAAGTAAAGAACGGTAAAGAGGAACGAAGGACTTGCGACAAGAAGAATAATTATCTTAAATGTCCGATCAAGCCCGAGTATGTCTCTAAACCTGATTATACAGCCAAGCAACTCTGGTACAATTCGTTACTAGGGATAGGAGAAGATAACGTTGAACAAGAAGATTCTAGCGACAGCTTGTCTATTAGCGAGCGTTTCCGCACCAGCGAATGAGCTCGATAACTTAGTAAATGCTTCAAGCACTATTGCAGGTAAGCTTGATTTAGGTATTCAGTATGTAGGTGCAGCTACTGTTATGAGTGCTACAAACGTTGGCATTGCAGAGTTTGGTATACAGACGGATGCTCACATTTCATCAGCAGAAACAGAGGCTTACAATAGCGCGCTTCAAGGAATGGCAAGCTTTACAGCTTACACTGCTTCTGAGTTTTTAAACGATCAAGGACAAATAGAGATTGGTCTGTTAAATGATGCTGTTGATACCTTTGCAGAAATTACAGTAGACCTTGCAACAGTAGTGCAGGTTTCTGACATGGCAGTTGAAGCACAGGAGACACAGGATATACAGAAGCAAGAAGATCTTCAGGACTTTGTATCATCAAATGAGCAAATGCTTACAATCTCAGCAGAAGATATTGAGGTTTATAACGAAAGCCTTGATGATGTAGCAAGCCATGCCGCGAACGCAGCAGCTTATATTGCCGTAGCATCTGACGAAGCAGCATCAGCCTGGCTTCAGGAAGGGGCAGACAACGCGGGTGTACGATTCACCGATGCAGCTGACAACCTTAGTTTCGCACATCAGTCAAAAGCAGTACTTCTAGACTTCTCAGCCCAGAACCAAGGCTATGCAGTGTGGGTAGATGGCACTGATGCATTCGGAATTGATCTCATGCTGACACGTACAGAGGTTTTGTTTAATGGCGCTGACAGTGATTTCTACTTAAACGGACCTACACAAAAGAAGTGTTTCTTCTCTGGAACAGATTGTAACGAGGATCTTAGACGATGAAGGTTGATGGCGTAGGATTCAGCGGAGCACAGATTGCAGTCGTACTAGCATTTATCTCTACAATTGCTGGAGGAATATGGACAGCTTCCTCTGTATATGCTAGACTTGAAGCGGTAGAGGCGTATGAGATTCCAGATATTGCACCTCTCCACGAACAGATTACTGTTATTGAAACAGAACTCGAAGCGAACGACATTTCTCAGCTCCAGGGAAAACTAGCTTCATTTGGTACTAACCTCGAAACAATCATGGAACAACAGACAAAACTCCTTGCCATTCAAGAACGTATGGTTGAAGTTGAGAAAGAGATGGAGTCCATGAAAGGTGTAGTACAAAGAGCAGAATTAAAGACTAAAGAGTTGGAAGGTATTGAAGGCGAGGTAAAAGTACTAAAGCGCGAGATACAAGAACTCTGGGACGGTATGGATTACTTGTCCAATCCGTTAGGAAAATAAGATGCGATATAAAACTAAAGCAGCCGCTATGAAAGCAGCGAAGCGGTTAGGTTTAAGAGGTACCCATAGTCACGGTGCTGGAAAGGGGAAGATTTACATGGCAGGTAAAACTCACGCAGCTTTTGAGAAAGCAATGAAGAAGCCGAAGAAGAAACCAAGCAAGCCCAAAAGAGGTCAAAGAGCGAGCAAGAATCGCAAACGTAGGGGATACTAATGGCTATATATGAAAAGAGAGGTCGCTGGTGCGTCCGAGTTAGTGGAAGGCTTCATAAATTTGCCACCGAGCAAGAAGCTATTAAATTCCTAGATGTGCCAATGCCCATCGAGCTTTTGGAGACTGAATATGGCAGTGAAGAGAAAGAGGAAGGCAGCGAAGAAGGCACCAGCTAAGCGCCGTACTGCCAAACCTCTCAGCGCAACCGTAAGAGCTACACTTAGAGGAAAGGCAAAGAAGAGTAAAAGATATACTTACGGACAACTAGCTAAAGTTTATCGTCGCGGGCAAGGCGCTTATTTATCGTCTGGTTCTCGTCCCGGAACATCAATGTCTCAGTGGGCATTTGGCAGAGTAAACTCGTTTATGCGAGGTGGTCACCCCCAAGACAATGATATTAAGAGGGCTGGTCGTGCCAAAAAGAAAAAGTAAACGCAAAGTGCCAAAAGACAAGAAGTCGAGAGTACCAAAGAAGTATTTAAGCGGTACAAAAGGTACTAAAAGAACTCAACTTGCGGGCGTTATTAAACGTATTGCAAAACTGTATAAGGAAGGGAAGAATGTTCCTAAGTCTCTGTTAGCACAGAGAATGAGATTGGGGAAGAAACGTGCCAGCAAAAAGAAAAAGTAAAAAGAAACCTAACGGCAGATTAAAAAGGGCTGGAGTCAGTGGTTATAACAAACCTAAGCGCACTCCAAAACACCCTAAAAAGTCTCACATTGTAGTAGCCAAAGTAGGCGGCAAGGTGAAGACAATCAGGTTCGGTCAGCAGGGAGCTAAAACGGCAGGGAAGCCGAAGGCCGGCGAATCAGAAGCTACGAAAGCTAAGCGTAGATCGTTTAAAGCACGACACGCTAAGAATATTGCGAAAGGCAAAATGTCAGCAGCATATTGGGCGGATAAAGTAAAATGGTAAACATTAAATATTTAATTGATATAAACGGTACGTCAGAAAGAAACTACCTACTGGATCCAGTACATAAGTTCGGATTCAACCCAGCCCTGGCCTCGAACGGTTATGAGACTATTTGGAATACCGGAGGCTTATATCCTTGGGCTTCTTGGGCAGGTGCTGCAAAAGCTATCTTCGCAAAGAGCGCAGAAGGCGCCGATACAGGCGAAATAACTGTAGAAGGCTTAGACGGGAACTATAATAAAGTAACTGAAACTAAGACTATGACAGGTGAGACTGCTGTACAACTTTCTAATACTTATAAAAGAATAACAAGAGCCTCTTATACAGGTAGCGCAAATGCAGGAGATATTACTCTTCATATTGGTTCCGGTACAGGCACCGTAGTTGCTACTTTAGAGGCAGGTCTGGGCCAGACTCAGCTTGGCATTTATACTATACCTGCGGGGTTTACTGCGTATCTTTTAAACTATACCGGTTCTGTTGGTAAAAATGACGATGCAACGTTACGTTTGTTTACTGCCGATGGAGGAGTAGAGGTTCAAGACTTTCAGGTTCTTAGTGAGATTAAGCTATTTGAGAGCACCTTCAGACAGGATCTAGCGTTTGGTGCAAAATTACCAGAAAAGACTGATATAGACTTTAGAGCGATCACCGCTTCAGCGGGGTCAGAGCTAATAGTAAACTTTGAACTTATGTTAGTAGATGACTCAAGGGAGTATATACCAAATTGAGTACTGAATATCATCCAGCAGACACAAATGGAGACGGCAAGGTATCTAACTCAGAAGAAGCTATGTACCTTGAAGCTCGCCGAAAAGAATTAGAAGATGCAGATGCTATGCGAGATGCGCAAAGAAACATGGCCTGGTTTGCACTTGGTGGAATGTTACTTTATCCCTTCGCTGTAGTACTGGCCTCTCTAATAGGCTTAGACGAAGCTCAAAAAACATTAGGTAATATGGCCCCTACCTACTTTGTTTCCGTAGCCGCTATTGTTGCAGCGTTTTACGCTAAAGAAGCCGTAGGTAAAAAATAATGTTTAAAGAACAAGTTGATAATTTAAATAAAAACTGGAAGTACCGGTATGACAAAGAGCAGTTTCATACTTACGAGTATTGGACTATATTGAAAGAAGCTCCTTATGAAGGAGACTGCGAGGACTACTCCCTAACTCTTCTTTATAATATTAACAATAAGTCTATGAAAGGTTTTTGGAAAGACATATTAACTTTTAAAGCCAAGATGCGATTTTGCAGAGTTGGTGGAGAAGGTCATGCAGTACTACAGTACGATAATATGTATATCGACAATATACAACAAAAATGGACAACACGAGAGGCTTTAGAGGAGAAGGGTTATGAGTTTCCAAGAATACCATATACCCCTATCGAAGTCTTTGCACGATTATACTTTTTAGGAAGAATTAAATGGCAGTTGAAGTAAGTCGGAGAGATGTGATCTCTGACGAAATAGTTGAATTACAATCTGAGGCAAGGTTTCTCAAACTCCCCGTAGCTCCTTATTTGGATCTACTAAATATCACACCTCTACCTTCGCAGATAGCAATTATCAATGCGGTGAATAACCCTAAGTATCGTTTTATCTCTGCGGCTATTTCTAGACGTCAAGGTAAGACATACATTGCGAACATTATTGGACAGCTTGTGTCTCTAGTACCAGGCTCTACAATCTTAATCATGTCTCCTAACTACTCCTTGTCTCAGATTTCTTTTGATCTACAAAGGAACTTGATTAAGCACTTTGATCTAGAGGTTACAAAAGATAACGCCAAAGATAAAGTGATCGAAATATCCAACGGCTCTACAGTACGAATGGGTTCTGTAAACCAGGTTGACTCTTGTGTAGGTCGTTCTTATGATCTTATTATCTTTGACGAAGCCGCACTTGCAGATGGCAGAGATGCTTTCAACGTAGCACTCCGACCTACCCTAGATAAACCAAATTCAAAAGCAATTTTTATCTCTACCCCACGGGGTCGCAATAACTGGTTCTCTGAGTTCTTTATGCGAGGCTTTTCAGACGAGTTTCCAGAGTGGTGCAGTGTTCGAGCTACTTATAAAGACAACCCACGAATGTCTGAGAGCGATATTTCAGAAGCACGAAAGTCTATGTCAGAGGCAGAATTCAAGCAGGAGTACGAGGCCGACTTTAATACTTATGAAGGTCAGATCTGGAACTTTAACTTTGAGACTCAAGTACAAGACCTCGCTAATTTTGATATTAGCAGGATGGATGTATTTGCAGGCCTCGATGTTGGTTTTAGAGACCCAACTGCAATGTGTGTAATTGCTTACGATTGGGACACCGAGAAGTTCTATTTACTAGACGAGTATTTTAATAACGAGAGAACCACAGACCAACATGCAGAACAGATCCAAAAACTCATTGATCGTTGGGATATTGATTATATTTATATTGACTCAGCTGCTCAACAAACAAGGTTCGATTTCGCGCAGAACTATGGAATATCAACTATTAACGCGAAGAAATCTATCATCGATGGAATTGGCCATGTTGCAGCCATTATCGACAACGACTCCCTCTTTGTTGATCAAGCTGCGAAGGAATCGCTCTCCTGTGTAGATGCGTATCAATGGGATCCAAATCCGAATCTTATAAAGGAAAAACCAAAACATAACATGGCATCGCACATGGCAGACGCACTTCGCTATGCACTATACTCGTTTATTACTGCAAATGTTTCCTTCTAGCGATGACCTACGGAAAAATAGTTATTGACAAGTTACCTTAAACTCGATATAATTCTTCTAATGAAAAATGAAGAACCGGAAAGAAAATGCCTAAACTAAAACGCGACGCAGTAAAGTATGTACGAGACAAGGCAAAGTCCAAGTATGAGAAAGGGACAGAATGTCGTATTTGTGGCGAAACAGAGCAACTTGATTTCCACCATTTTTATAGTTTGACACCACTGCTAAACCAGTGGCTTACAAAGAACAAGCTGAACCCTGACTATATACAAGCACTCAGGGATGACTTCATTGAAGAGCATAGTGCCGAGCTGTATGACCACACAGTAACACTGTGCCATACGCACCACTTAAGCCTTCACAAAATATATGGCAAAGACCCTGCGCTAGGGACTGCAAAGAAACAAATGCGCTGGGTAGAGATTCAAAGAGAAAAACATGGCTTGGTATAATCCTTTTCAAAATAAAGCGGGAACGGAAGAAGTTGAGAAACTTAATCCGGGTCAGCAATATATGGGCGGCGGAAAAACTGAATCTTCTCGTGAATACACATCCAACTACGAGCATTACTACGAAAGCCTAGAAATTGTAAATAGAGCCGTTAACATTGTCGTAGACGACACAGCGGGTGTTAATACCACAGTCAAGCCTGTGGCTAGACCAGGTATTGTTAAAGGCGTGAAGAGATCTAAAGTTGAGTTATTGCTCACAAAAGAACCAAACCCTTTCCAAGACATCAACACTTTTAGACGTAATCTTATTACTGATTTTATGCTTGATGGCAACATTTTTGTATACTTTGATGGGGCCCACCTCTACCATTTACCTGCTGACAAGGTAACAATACATGGAGACTCTAAGACTTATATTGAGAAGTATATGTATAATGATATTGAGTACAGCCCTGAAGAAATTATCCATATCAAAGACAACTCTTTCTATGATGTCTATCGAGGCGTATCACGCCTGAAGCCTGCGCTCCGCACTATGCAACTTATTAGCCGAATGAGAGACTTCCAAGATAACTTCTTTAAGAACGGAGCTGTTCCAGGTCTAGTACTAAAATCTCCCAATACTTTGTCTGATAAAATTAAAGAGCGTATGATGGTATCTTGGCAGAACCGTTATAGACCAGATACTGGTGGCAGACGTCCTCTTATCCTTGACGGTGGTATTGAGCTAGACAAGATTTCAAATGTAAGTTTTAAAGATTTAGACTTTCAAGCCTCTATTGCTGAGAATGAAAAGATTATTTTAAAAGCAATGGGAGTACCTCCTATTCTTTTAGACTCAGGTAACAACGCAAATATTCGTCCCAATATGAGACTATATTACCTTGAAACCGTACTACCTATCGTTGCGAAACTAAACTCAGGGTTCTCCCGTTTCTTTGGTTTTGAGATTGTAGAAGATGTAACAGATGTACCTGCCTTACAGCCAGAGCTACGAGACAGTGCAGCGTACTATACCTCACTAGTAAATGGCGGTATTATTAGCCCGAACGAAGCTCGTGAAGCATTAGGATACGATACTAGAGAAGAAGCAGAAGATATAAGAGTTCCTGCGAATATTGCAGGATCAGCAGCAAACCCAGATGAGGGCGGAAGACCGTCCCAGGAAGAGGAAGATGTATAATAAACAACTGCTAAAGAAGTTAGCAGCATACTTCGCAGAGCACGGCTTACCTAAGTCTTACGCTGCTTTCAAGCGAGACGGCAGAAAGCCTGTAACAGATAAAATAATGGTACACACCATAGGTGGATACCCTAAAATGTTAGAACTGTTCGAGAAGCACCACCCAGAATACTGGGAACTAGCTCAACCTATTAAAGATGAGCCAGAGCCCGTAAAACAAGACCCTTTAGCAGCACTCAGGGCAAGTACTGTAGAGAAATAATATGAATAAGATTTTTAATCTAACATCTACTTTCAAGGCCGCAGAATCAGACGATGGATCAGTAATGATCCGTGGTATGGCTAGTACAGCAGATTTTGATCGCGCTGGCGATACAATCTCAGCTGAGGCTTGGACTAAAGGTGGATTACAAAACTTTGAGAAAAATCCAATTATTCTGTTTAATCATGACTATAATCGACCAATTGGTCGAGCCACAGGCATGAAAGCAGGGCCAAATGGTTTAGAACTCGAATGTAAGATCAGCAAAAATGCCCCTGGCAATGTTGCTGAACTCGTTAAAGACGGTGTCCTTGGAGCCTTTTCCGTCGGTTTCAAAGTCAAGGACGCGGATTACCTAAAGGAAACTGATGGACTAATGATTAAGGACGCTGAGTTGTTTGAGGTATCGGTTGTTTCCGTACCTTGTAACCAGGCAGCTACTTTTTCGCTCGCGAAGTCTTTTGACTCATCTGATGAGTACGAAGAATTCAAAAAAACTTTCACTAATCGTGTAGATCTAGCCGGTCAGTCTCTGGCTAAGGACGAAGATATCTCTTCAAATATAGCTAGTGACCACACACCGAAAAGCGCGGAAACTAATTCCGCAGATCAGGAGATCAAAATGGACAATCAAAACATCGACTTGGAAGCTTTTGCAAAGAAGGTAGCTGAAGACACAGCTGCTAAGATTGCTATGAAGCAAGCCGAGCAAAAAGCAGCTGACGAAGCAGTAGCTAAAGCAGCTCAAGAAGCCGAAGCCGCTAAAGCAGCTGAAGGCGTACAAATTAAATCAACCATCGAAAGCGGTATTCAAACTGGCGTAGAAGCTTTACAAGCTGACCTCGAAAAAGAGTTTGAAGCTAAGGACGCTGACCACGCTGCAATCGTTGAGAAGTATAAGGCAGACCTCGCAGAGAAAGCTGCTGAAATGGAAGCTATGCGTAAGAGCAAGCGTGACTTCTCTGGCCGTGGTGCTTCTGAAGCAACAGGTTCTGAGATCCTAGGCGCCCACATCCTTGGTAAAATTACTGGTAAAGGTATGGACACTGATCATGGTCGTGAGATCATGGAAAAAGCTGGTGCAACTGTAACTGCTACTGGCAACGTAACTATCTCTCTAGATACTACTGTTGCTACTCAGTTCGAAGAAGAAGTTAAGCTAGAGCAAAAAGTAGCTGGCCTTTTCCGTGAAATCGCTGTAAGTGGTGGTGCTACTGTTCTACCAATCAATCCAGATGCTGAAGCAGCTACTTTCGCTACTGCCGCTGCTGCTGGTAATTTGGAGAACAACACTAACGGTACTGCTGCAACTGACAGTGCTTACGCAGTTGGTCAGGTAATCTTGAAGCCTCATCGTCTGATTTCTAGCACTAACCTGCTGAATGACACTGACGAGAAGACTCTTGTATCACTGCTTCCTATGCTTCAGTCTGCTATGGCTCGCGCTCATGCACGTGCTAAAGATAAGATGTGTATGTTTGGTGACAATGGCGTAACTATCAGCGGTTTAGTTGGTGTTAATGGCACTGACCAAGGCGTTGGCTTGTCTCAAGACGTTGGTGCTCTTGGTGGTCTTGCTGTAACTGACTTCTCTCACAACAATCCTGCTGAGATTCTGACTTCTTTGGAAGTTGTTAAGGCGCGCTCACAGATGGGTAAGTATGGTATTAACTCTGCTGACCTGGCACTGATTGTTAGCCCACAAGGTTACATGGAACTGATGCAAGACGCAGCTTTTGCTGATATTTCTCAGGTAGGCGAGCTGAACAGCAAGACTTCTGGTACTGTTGGTTCTATCTACGGTATCCAGGTTGTTGTTTCTGATCTGCTTACTCGTGGTGATAACGATACTGTATTCCAGTTGGTTAACACTCGTAACTACGTTATTCCTCGTCTGCGCGGCGTTAGCATTGAGTCTGATTACTCAGTAACTAACCAGCGTACCGATCTTGTTGCTAGCCAGTCAATTGGCTTCGCTGAGCTGGTTGCCGGTTACACTGCAAACTTCCCAGCAGTACACACTATCTACGACGCCGAGTAATAGTAATACTAATAACTTTGGGGTGGTTCGCCACCTCATTGTTTTATTTTACAAAGTAGAAAAACGAGGGAGAGTTCGCTCTCCTAAGTTTTTACTAATGGACTTATAGAAAATGGCAAATTTAATTACTTTAGACGAATACAAAACAGCGAAAAAGATCACTGGTTTTGGTGAGGATGGTCGTCTGAACGCTATAATTACTTCTGTGAGTCAATTAGTAAAAACTTATTGTAACAATACTCTTGTAGACTTCTATCTTATCAATAAGATAGAGACTTTTAATATAGATTTTGATAGCTACATTGTATCTGTAGATGAAGTACCTCTTAATCAAGTGGTTTCTGTAGAAGAAAGAGAGTCTATCTCATCTTCTTATACTACTCTTGTAAACGACTCAGACTATTATGTAGATTATGAAACTGATTCAATTCTTCGTAGCAATGGATCGAATGGTTACAAGAACTTTGCAAAGGGCCCAGGGGCTGTTAGAGTGACTTATAAAGGTGGATATAATGGCTGCCCCGCAGACCTTGAATTAGCAGTAATCGACTTAGTTTCTTACTACCATAAAGATGAACATAAACAGCGTCAGACTTTGTCAGGCGCAAGCATCCAGAACCAAGGTACTTCTGGGCAGCCTGGTAATGTAGGCTTCCCCGATCATATCAAACGTATACTGGATCTTTATAAGAACTTCTAATGTCTGAAAAAGCCTTACTAAAAGTCCTGAAGGGTATAGAAGAGGATATTAAGAAAAGCTCAGAAGCATACAGAACACTTATTAGTAATTATGAGATGCACGAGTTTACACTTGATGCCGAAGATATTATTAAAGAAGTAGAGACTGAAATGAAAGCCCGAGAGGGCGTAAGCACGTTGTCTCAAGGTACTAGAGATATTATTCGCAAAGAAGTGCGAAAAATGGTAAGAACTCTTTACAAGCAGTTTCACCCAAAAGAGTTCGATAAAACAGGTAAGAAATGGACTAGAACGTCAGAGCTGCAAGGGAGTTCCCTCAACTTTACGTTCGTACTGGCATCAAAGCCCGGCAGAACTGCAAACGTGTTTAACACTTTTAAAAGACTAAAGCAAGTCGCACAAAGACCTCTGATTAGAGCACTAAATAAAAAGCTAAAAGATCTAAACAGAGGCAGAAAAGAAGGAAGTCAAGCAGAACTAATCTCAAGTAGAAAAGGTTTCCTTGATTTAGGGCACGAAAAAGATAGCTCTGTCTCCCTTCAACGAGCAGCAAAAGTACAGCAAGCCCTTTGGAAGTTCGAAGGGAGTAGAACCCCCAGCCCTTTAGCAAAGAAAGTTATAGACGAGCTTGCGGAAGCAGTAACCTTCGAGATAGGAAAAGATGATGAAGGCCCTCCTCTTGATGTTATTCGTGTAAAGATGGAGAGTAAGGCAATTAACCGAGCCTCTACTTCCAAAGAAAAAGGTGAAGTACTCGAGCTAAATAAAGCCCTAAAGAAAGCAGCAGATAAAATTGGCGAAGAATGGGCCTATATGGAAGGTTCGGACTCCTCTGTACAGAAGCGAAGAAAGATTATAATTGAAGACTTTGCTGGGCCGCTACGAAAAAGCTCCCATGCTAAAGTTAAAACAGAGTCTACAAAAGTAAAAAGATCAAAAGGTAAAGGCACTCTTAAAAGTAAGAAGCCGAAAGGAACAAAAAAGCAGTATAAAGATAGGGATACAACAAACCTAACTTCTTCTGCTAAAAAAGGAGTTGCGGGGTCGCCACTAGCCTTACTTGCAGCGATTAACAAAGAGCTGCCCGAAACTGTAAGAAAGAATATGAACAGCCCTAGCCTACAAAACCAAACGGGGCGATTTGGGG
>Ga0206128_1003283_pt1 | contig 13594 bp, 9 predicted proteins | sample Helgoland_Spring_7_FD_148601 | JGI IMG/M metagenome (GOLD analysis project Ga0206128, IMG submission 148601) | Pelagic subsurface seawater microbial communities from Kabeltonne, Helgoland, North Sea - Helgoland_Spring_Bloom_20160426_1 | ecosystem: Environmental > Aquatic > Marine > Epipelagic ...
TCCTAGAAAACCTGCCAGACCAGGGCCCGATCCGTGTTGTGCATGGTGACTATGGGCTGCATAACTGTCTTTTTGGGTCGGACTGCACCGTCGCCGCTGTGGTTGATTGGGAAATTTCGACCCTTGGCGATCCGCTGGCCGATCTGGCTTACGCCTTAAACCCCTGGCCAGACCCCAGCGATCAGCGCCCAATGACGCCCGAAGCGGCAACGAGCCTCCCGGGATTTCCTAGCCGAGGTGAATTGGCTGCGCGCTACGCCCAAAGAACGGGACGAGACTTGTCAAATCTGCCGTACTATATTGCGTTTAACCGCTGGAAAACGGCCTGCATCGTGCACGGCGTCTATGCGCGCTATATGCAGGGCAAGAAAAGTACCGAAGGGGTTGATCTCGATCTGCTGAAATCCCGCATCGACCTGTCCTTAGAGCTGGCCAACGAGGCGATTCAAAAAGCGTAATCCCATGACGAGGCTTCATGGGCGCCTGCGAGCCATGGTTTTGAACCGAGGGTGTTGGGACTGAATTGCACGCCCGCAGCTTGCAGCTGAGTGCGAGCACCCACCAGACGCCAAGCCTCAAACAGGTGCCGCACCCCGGCAGGATGAGACAACGATGACCGCCTACCCAATCTTGGGATTAATCCTTCTGACCCTCACACTACCCGTTTCTGCAGAGGACGCCGTACTGCGTTTATCCCGGTCTGATTATGCTGAACGCTTGCAAGGGTTTTGGCTCGGACAGAACATAGCCAATTGGACTGGCCTTGTGACAGAGATGGATGCGGTTGGCACCCCCGAAACCTTACCCTTTTATACCGATTCGGATTGGGGATCGCTTGATCGGCGATCCGTTTGGGGCGACTTTGTTGCGCACAGCGACCGGATCGCCTTTTACTTCGAACCCCTTGGAACCCCCTGGGGCGCGGACGATGATACCGACATTGAATACCTATACAGCTTTCTCCATCATCATCACGAAACCAGTAAACTGACCGCTGAGCAAATCCGCGATGGCTGGTTGACGCATATCTATTCCGAGACCGATGCGCCGCTTCATCAGAAATTTCCAGACTCAACCCCCGTCATCGAGAACTTTTTATGGGTCTCCAACGAGCGGGCTCGACAACTGATGACCGAGGGCATGCGCCCACCCAACACGAGTGCACCCATGCACAATCCGATGCATTCGATGATTGATGCGCAACTGACCACGGAAATTTTTGGGCTGCTCGCGCCTGGCCGACCGGATACGGCGCAGGATATTGCCTACCTGCCCATTCGAACGACAGCACAAGGCGAAGCCGCGTGGATCGCGCAGTTTTATGTGGTGATGCACAGCCTAGCAGCTAGGGTCGACCCCACCCTGACCCGCCAGGAACAAACCCAGTGGCTGGCTGATCAGGCTAGCCAGACCTTGCCGCCGGACTCTACTGCTGCAAAGATTTACCAATTCGTTGCGGGTCACTATGGGCGGCAGCCGGATCAATGGGCACTCACGCGCGATGCCATTTATCAACGTTACCAGTTGACCGGCGCCGACAACTACCAATACCAAGCGCCGTTTGACGCCATCATTAACTTCGCCGCGAGCCTTGTGAGCTGGTTCTATGGCGAGGGCGATATCGTTCGAACCATCCAAATCGCGACCCTTGCGGGTTGGGACTCCGACAACCCAAGTGCGACCTGGGGCGGGCTTTTAGGCTTTATGCTCGGCCTTGATGGCGTGAAAGCGGCCTTTGCACTCGAGGACGTTTCGAACACCTACTGGATACACCGAACCCGGCGTCAGTTTCCAGATAGGACCCCCGATCAGGATGGTGAAGATAGCTTTGCCCTCATGGCGGCACGCGATCTGCAGACCATTGATCGCGTTGTCGTTGAACAAATGGGCGGGCAACTCGATCGACGTAACGATGAGTGGATTATCCCACTCGCGCCTTAATGTTGGGGCCTTGCAGCCTACTGGTTAACACCCATCGACGCCCTTTTGCGTTTTTTCGGCTTTAGCGCATGGAAATTAGGGCTTCAGGCTTTGACCTTCAGGATTAGGACTTAAGGCTTGGGGCTTGGGGCTTGGGGCTTAAGGTTGTGGGCGTCACAGGCCGCCTCAATCCCACAAGAACGCCCTGATCGCTCATAAAAGCTTTCGAAGATGGGTTGCGGCGCGCCGGACCAAATTGATCCGCCGATTAGGCGTAGTAAGGATTCTGACCTGATTTTAACTGCTTCAGTAATCGAGACAGCTGCCAGCCCAACCTGAGGCGTTGCCACCACGACCCGCCGCCAAACACCTCGAGCATATTAGCCGGCAAGACACTTCGGTAGGGCTTAATGTCATAGCGCTTACGAATATCCTCAATCGAATGCTGCCACTCAGCCTCCCATTCAATCTCCATCATCGCCGGGACTTGCCGCCCATGTCGCCAGGCTTCCAATATTAACTGCAGCAGCAATGTGAACGAGCGCGGCGTACCGACATGCGACTTCATCAAAACCACCGCAAGGAACATTGCGGAATAGTTGTGACCAAATTGTGCTAATTGAAAGGCGGAGATTGCGATTTCATGAGAACCGCTTGTGCTGTAGCCGGCGGCCAAATGCCAAACATCGTGCATTTGCAGGATCCGCACGTTGAGGTAGCGCAGCGTCGGAGGCAGTTCGGAGAGCTGAATTGCATCACGATCCAGAACTTCAAGGTCATATCCGTTATCAACGACCATCTGATGCAGCGTATACCCTAAGCTGTTCTTTGGCGTCGTTGCCAGCGCCTTCAAGTCGGTATGCCCTGGTACGGGGCGCGTTTTAGCAGCGCTCGCACCCGGGTGTTGCGCCGCGGCCGCTTCACTCAAAGCCAGCATCGAGCTGTGAACCGCGCCGCCAAGGCCCGCAACGGCGGCAGTAATGCTGATGGCATCAAAATTCTTCTGATCAATAACGGACCAAAAAGCCTGCCAAAAAGAAGATTCTAACGGCGCACTCGGCAAGTTGTCTGGCTCAGCAGCCATCGCGGGGACGAGCCCCTTTTCGGCCCCGAGCCAGGCTTTGGCCAAAGCGTCAAATATCGGGGTAATGGCCTGTGGACACGCGAACGCAGCCCAACACACCGCCGCTAAGATCTGCTCACGACCCGCCGCATCGTTCTGGCGGATTTTTGCAACCGCTCCGGCAATGCTGTCATCGTCCAGCATCCCGACCGTGCCCTCGAAGACTTGCCGATTTTGCATCCGCTTGCCGCTCCTACTGTTTATATCTTCGCATCTATTAAGCCATGACGGTCCACCCGCTGCCAAGCAGCCTAACAAGACCTTATAAAACGCTTAGGTCATACTAGGCAAGGGTTTTTCCGCATCCTTTATTTGCGAGACCTTCCATACTTCGCCTGCCGTTAATCTCACTGGCCCGACCGTGTAACCCATAGACACGTCCGAGCATCACCCCAAACGAAACCTCATGCCACACCCAACCCTTTCATCCATACCGCCGCGATGAGGCCCTGATATTCATCACAATCTTGAATCGTCGGCCGGGAATTTACCCAATCAGGCGCTTGGGATCGTCAACGCATCCCGCTCGTTCCGCCAATCGCGGCTTGATTCGGCAAGGATCGTCGCGAGTTCAAACGTAAGCGTGGGATACCCGGACTAAGACAAGACATTTTCATACAAAATCGCGCCCCAAACCAAGACGAACAAGAGTAGCGCCATCAGAACCGCTGCAGAGCCGACATCCTTCGCCCGTCCCGAGAGCTCGTGCCTTTCTAAACCGATGCGATCAACCACCAGTTCGATCCCCGTATTCAGAAGCTCGACCATTAATACAATCAACATCGCGCCCAAGAGCAGAATCAGCTCGAGTGCGTCTTTGGCAACCCAGAATGCGGCTGGCCCTAAGAAAGCAAACGCCAGCACTTCGCAACGGAAAGCTTCCTCAGACTGAAATGCCGCCCTTAACCCCCTCATTGAGTAAATCAATGTTTGGATCCCGCGCCGATAAAGCAGGCCCAACAACCCTTTCTCTGACATGCTAGCCACCGTTTTATGATGTGAATGTTAGCGCGCCTTTACGGCAGGCTATGTTTTTGGCGGCCCGGCCGACAGCAAACAATCGATAGGCACATCAATTGCATCATCCAGCCTTTTGCCATGACCCTTATCTCAAAACGGCTCTCAGTTTTTCCCAGGGTCGTCCGTCAATTGCGGCCAAGCCAAGCCCAATCAACACCATGCCCGTAACATATCGACCATGCAGCTGCTCGCCCAGAATCAGCCAGCCCAAGCATGCGGCCGTGACTGGCACCAGAAAGGTCACCAGAACCACATTCGTCGCGCCGGATGAAGACAGTATCCGAAAATACAAAAGGTATCCCAGGGCCGTACAAAAAACACCCAGGCAAACGATTGCTAACCCAGTAACGAGACTTGGATTGGCAAGTTGATCTGGACGCTCAACGATATAGCTCATCGGCAACAAAATAATTGTGGCCGCTGTGACTTGGCCGACCGCCGTACTAAAAGGGCTCACACCGAGTGACTTGAAGCGTCGACCAAAGACGGATGCACAGCCATAGGAGATCGCCGCGCCCAGAATGGCGAGTTGGGCAAAGGTTGTCAGGCTCATGTTGAAGCCGAGCTCGGCAAAAGCGTCGGCGCCGATCAGCACCCCCACCCCGAATAGGCCCACCAGAACGCCAATCACTTTCTGGGGCGTCATATGCTCATCTACCAAAAAAGCACCGGCAATGAGCACCGTAAACAACGGTGTGCTGGCATTGATAATAGCGGCAAGACCCGCGCCAATGTGATTTTGGCCCCAGACAATGAGCGAAAATGGCACCACGTTGTTGAGCAATCCGAGCATAAAAAAAGCGCGCCAGAGTTTGAACGATTTGGGCACTTCATAGCCCTTGATCAGCAGAACGCTCCAAAGCACGATCGCCGCAATACCAACTCGCAGCGTTACGATTGTTAACGGCGGCAGCTCAAGCACGATCACGTCAATCAGAAAAAAGGAGCCGCCCCAAAGGAACGACAGTAAAAGCAGCAATGCCCAGTCTTTGGCATCCATCCTCTGATTGATCAATATCTCGTCTCCCACTTCAAAGTTATAGGATCCAATTGATCGAGCGGCAAGGACAAACCCACCCTACGCCCCGCAACATCACCGGGGCTCCCCCACCAACACCTCGGCACCTATTCATCCGTAATCGGTCTGCTATGAACCCCGTGCACGATGACGACTCAAAAAGAAATCGAGCGTCAACGGCCAAGCATCACCCTCACGATACTCATGGCCCATCTCTAATCGGCAATCGAGTGCCGGCACGTCTTGTCGTTCTCCAGGACAATAAGCGCGGCAATCAAATGGCGGGGGCGCGGCGACAGGCGTCGCGACAGCGCCAACTGGACAGCCCGATGCGGCAGACCAAGCTCGTATCGTCGCGCTAGCGGACTCATAGAAATAACGGTCGGTTTGATTGCTCGTGGTGGTCACGTTGAAGTCATCCCATGCGCCAGGCGGATCGGTTGTATCCATTGTCCCGGTGATTAAGAGGGCTGCCGGCAGGGCTGACGCCTTCCCAGGCGCCAAATACGATTGATGCGGCAACCCAATCCAGGACGCGACCGCGGCCAACTTATTGCTTAACCGCGGCGCTCGCGCGACATCCCAGACCAAGTTACCGCCGTTCGATCCACCCATTAAATACATACCGTCTGGATCGATGCACTGCTGCGTTTCCAGCAGGGCGAATAATTCGACCAAAAAATCAATATCGGTGTGCGACTGACCCTGGCAATGGGTCCAGGCACAGGTCGTTACCGCAATTTTTGACGCTTTACACGAAGGGTATCGATAATCAGGGGTGAGCGCCGCATCACAAATCGGCATGCCAGCCTCGGTCACGCCCGTATCGGAGCCACTGAATGTCCATGAATTGTTTCCGAAGTCAGGCGCGCCACTGCCGAGGCCCCGCGGCGCCACCAAAACCACGCCGCGCGCATCCGCCGTTCGACGAAGGTCATCCTGATCCAGAAAAGCGTCCTCATTTCCGCCCCAACCATGGAGTAAGATCACCAACGGATTATGAGCATTGGCCAAGTAATCAGTCGGATAAACAATACGAAAATGGCGCTCGATTGATCCGATCTGGAGCACCTGTAGGGGATTGGCGAATACAGGCCGGTCACAACTTGCCGCGGTGATCATGGGCCCAAGTAAAAACCCAACGAGCACCAAATGGCACCATTGACGGACTGAAGGCGGCTTTAAACGAATCAATCGCATTAAAAACCGATCATTATTCCACCAACCAGACCCGCTTTGGTCGCGACAAGAGGCAGACAGCGTTTTACTTGAAAGCCAGGGATTATTCATGCAACCGATCATACGTTAAACCAAACCAATCGTAACGTCGTCGGTGCCGCTTGCACTTTGATCGACTCTTAAACCTCAAGCGCCCGAATAAAACACGATCGCGCCTGCGCAATACAGCGCCAAGCTTGCTGCTTTTTCAAGCTCCGAAATCTTGCCTACCGACAAAGCTTCAAGTCAGCGGCTGCGGCCACCTATCCGGAGACGCAAAGGTCACGCGATCCATCAACAGCCCCTTCAACGCAGTAGTAAGTTGGCGATGCTCGAAAAACCGGCCGTTCAATCGCGGCGCCAAAAGCATCCCAGGCCTGATCAAAAGGCCCGAAACCATCAAGGGGTTGCTCACCCGAAACTCGCCAAGCCATCAGTATTCGCGTGGCGCCCTGGGTGAACTCTAGCAGGTAGCGATCCTCAGGCGTGTCGTGCTTCTTAACGAAGACCGCATCGCCCAACAGATGTAAGAAAAACTTGAGTGCGGTAAAGGCAGGACGTGGCGCAAACCCGTTTTGGTCGTCAACCAAACCATAACCGCGAGCAGACAACCGCCACCAATAGACCTCGCTGACATGGCCAGAACAAACCGTCAACGCTAAGAACCGCAGCATAAAATTTGCGTAATCTAATTCTGTCTCACCAGGCGCATCACGACGCCATTCCGCTTTCTCGTAAGTCCCTGTAATCGGTGACCAAAGGCCGGCGCCTTGAATCGGCCAATTCACCTCAGAAACAATAACCTTGCTATCGACTCGACTCGACCAATCCGCAATGGCCTTTAAAAGGGCCGACTTTTCGACCGTTGAGAATCCGCTCTGTTTGTTTTCGGGCGCGCCCCGACGATCAACATACAGTAGATGTGAAAGCCCATTGAGGTGTAACCCTTTTGGCAGGTCTGCTAATCCGGATAAAACGGCTAAATATTCAAAATCAATACACGCCGGACCGACGAAATTAACCCTTGGAAATTCGTGCCGGAGTTCCAGCACAGGTTGCATCAACGCCTTAAACTCTCGATTCGTCCAAACGCCCCATTTAGACCGATTCTTTGCATGGGTTACTTCGATCTGGCTGACCTTATCGGCTACCGCCCCAACCACCATCCTTAAAAAGGCGCGCCATGAAACAGGGTTCAAGACAGCTTGGCGATCCTGAAGAATTTTCACCATTACAGGAATTTTTTCGCGATAAAGTCTTTCGACCAACGCAATCCCAGCCTGCCAATCTTCCGGTGTCTCGTGATGACAAAAGCGCAGGAGCACCGGCGGGCTACCCAAGGCTTTAAGTAAAGCCCATTCTTGCTCGACATATTCAGTCCGAGGATGCAGCGCAACACCGAACCGATTCTTTAAAGTCACGGGTTTTGAATAGCTCTCGGACAGCAAACGACGATAGCGTCGGTACAACGAAGGGCTCGCCATGACGCCCCGGAATAAGGTGATCGCAATATCGCGTGGGCTACGGAGTCGGCGCTTTTCCGAACGGTCTAACACGACGACGGGTTGCGCAGTTTTTTCATCCCAGAGCCATAAATCCTTGTCTGAAGGGTAAGGCGAGGCTGGCTGCCCCTGACGCAAGCGTTTCAAAAACCGAATAGGATGCCGAAATCGGCTTCTTCGACGATGCCCCCAAAACCGCTTCCGCGCTTTTTTTTCAAGCCACGCCAAGGGCTCTGGTAAATTTTGATGATGGTTATAGATCATCTTAAATATATCAAGGTAGGCGCCGGGCAGGGCAATCCTCGCGAGATCATGCGCCCGCTCGCGATCCCCTAACGGCGCTGAAGCATACTGACTACGATTTAAATCAATAAATAACGGCTCCAAATACGTTCCTGCTGACGACTTTGGCACGAGAATATTTTGATTTCCCAGATCGCCATGCATGAAGCCCGCCTCATGCAGCCGACGCAGCGCCGGCGCCACCTTATGCAGCAGCGCCATCATCCCAGCGTTGTTTTGCTCTTGTTCGTAGATCTGTATCAATGCGTCCCGAAAACAAGGTGCCGCCACATGGATACACAGATAATAACTTTCGACCAAACGGCCATCATCCCAGCGGTCCAGCCAGGCTATCGGCTCTGCTGTGCCCAATGCCTTCTGATATAAAAACGCGCCCGCATGATAGGAACGCGCCGCTTTTGACCCATTGCGACGATCAAACCAATCTTTGAAAAGGGACTGTCTGCCAAATACCTTAATCGCGACACTAACCGCCTGGCCGCCCATCACGAGATCAGATTTCAGAACCTGATCATGTCCATCAGAAAGCGGAAGCACCTGACCTGCATCGAGCCACTGCGGCACCGACGCCAACTGCGCCATCAATTCAGTGGCATCAAAGCGACTCGAAATGTTGCCGACATAGCGGCCAAAGGTCATGGGCATAACCATTTACTTAGACTGTTTGGAGAGGCTCAATATTACCTTGTTATGGCGACATGGGTCGACCGGACGCGCTGAGAGACTTGGCTGGATAACCCCTGGGCTCACAACACCCCGCTCGATCAAACCTCATAATCAAGGCATTTCCAAACCGGCCCTAGCCATCAAACTCTTGGGCTCAGAAGAATTCGGTTGATGGCATGCTGAGCTTGAGGCGCAAGTCTGCATTAGGTTGCTTGCTTTTTGTTTGGTAATGTTTGACCCCAAAACGACGTAACCTCGGAGCACTCCAAATGGCTTATTTCAACTTGTCCGCTTTATTGCCCTTCTTGATATTGATGACCGCCTGCGCTCCACCGACGGCGGATAACGCGTCATCAGAAAGGCTAACCGAGGCCGATGAGCGGTCCGCCTTGGCCGAGGCCTCGGGTTTGTATCAACCCGGGGTTGCGACCGAACTATTAGATTGCCGACCGAGCCCTGACATGACCGTGCACTGTGGCTACCAAAACCCAGAAGATTTGGTCGCCCTGCCGGGCGGCAAGGTTCTTATCGTTAGTGAAATGGGCGAGTTTTTAACCGACGCACCCGGCAGGCTTTCGCTGCTGAATCTGGTTTCTGGCAAAAGAGAAATACTGAAGATTACCTGGTCAAGCACTGAGTCTAAACGAGGCGATGTTGCTTGTCCGGCGCCCGACATCGAGGCCTTCAGCCCCCACGGGATTGACCTCGTGACGCTCGATGACGGGCCGTTACAACTATTGGTGGTGAATCACGGCGGCCGAGAATCCATTGAGTTTTTTGAGCCCAAACAAAGCGAGGGCGTCTGGTCTCTTGACTGGCAGGGTTGCGCGCTGCCGCCGGATGACCCCTTCATCAATGATGTGGCAGGGTTACATGATGGTGGTTTCTTGATTACCCATATGTGGGATAAAACAACCGCTTTCGATGAGGTGGCCCGTAAATTATTGGCAGGCGAATCCACCGGCTGGGTTTACGAGTGGCAACCGGATGAAGGCTTTACCAAAGTGCCTGGGTCAGACGACCTAATGCCCAACGGAATCGCGGTAAGTCATGACAACACCAAACTATTTGTGAACATCTATTTCGGCGGCAAAACCATCAAAATTGATCGGGCCACCGCCATGAGAGAAGGCGAATTCTCGGTCCAACAACCGGACAACATAACGGTTGATGCCGAGGGGAATCTTTGGGTGGCCTCGCACAAAAATGATCCCATTGGCCAATCCTGCGCCTTAGTGACGGCAGGCCCCTGTCTGCTGCCCTATGAGATTATTAAGGCGGATCCCAGCACCATGACGAGCGAAGTGGTTCATGCTCAAGATGGCGCGCCGATGGGCTTTGCCACCGTCGCGCTTAAAGTCGGTGACCGACTCTATCTCGGCTCCGCGCATGGCGACAGAGTGGTCAGTTCTGCGGCGCGTTAAGCCCCGCTGAACACATCCGCTCTGGGCTTGTCCGGCTCGAGGATCCGTTTATGAGTCGTGCGAGTCCAGCCGTGCGTCGACCCTCATCGGGCGATGTCCTATTTTGATCGCCAACAACACGATGTGACGCGGCATTAAACGACCGCGCGCTGACCCACTGTATCTGATGGCCCAATTCATGGCCTTGCTGGCGGCTGAACGCAACATCTGCCCCGCGCCATTGCGACTTAGCCCGCTGAAACCCGCCGCATAATGAGTTGGACACCCGCATTCCACCGACGGACTTAAGACACTATCATGCAAGTTCGATGCACAATCGAGGGGGTGAGATGGATATCAAAGTAGCGGTTGTCGGCGGCAGCGGCGTGGTGGGTCGCGCCATACTCGAGGATTTAACCGTCGCCGGCATTAATTACGTCGCGCTGTCGCGCCGCCCGCCGGATCTACCCGACAGTCATTTCGTGGCGCTCGACCTTAATGACGCGTCACAGTGCCATCAAGTCGTTGACTCGCACCTGCGCGACGTCACCCACGTGGTGTATGCGGCGCTATACGAGCAGCCTGGACTGATTGCCGGCTGGCAGAATGATGAACAGATGCAGCAAAATCTCACGATGCTATCGAACCTATTGACCCCGCTTTCCAAGCAAAGCTTTCAGCTTCAGCACATTACATTATTGCAAGGCACTAAAGCGTACGGCGCCCATGTAGCCCCCATGACAATACCCGGGCGCGAGCGTGAAGCCCGTCACCCACATAAAAACTTTTACTGGTTGCAGGAAGATTTTCTGCGTGAGCAAGCGGCCCGACACAACTGGGCCTTCACAATCTGGCGACCTCAAATTATTTTTGGGCATGCGCTGAACGCGCCGATGAATATGCTCGCCGCGCTAGGTGCTTACGCTGCGCTGCAGTCGCACCAAGGGCTCAGCCTAAGCTACCCCGGTGGACCATCGGGTGTTATGGAGGCCATTGACGCCGACATCCTAGCCCGAGCAATCCGCTTTGCCTGGTCAAACGACGCCTTCGTAAATGAAACCTTCAACATTACCAATGGGGACGTTTTCAGAATGCAGGACATCTGGCCGATCTTATGTGACATTTTTAATATGGACGCTGGACCCCCGGCGCCCCGTCTGCTGTCAGAAACCTGCTATGACCAGGAAACCATCTGGACTGAGATTGTTGCCCATCACAACCTCAAACCGCACAGCCTTCGAGGAGTTGTTGGGGACAGTTTTTTCTATGCAGACGCGCTCTTCAATGCGGGCGGCACCCAACCCCCACCGCCATCATTGCTGAGCACCATCAAATTGCGGGAAGCGGGATTCGCTGAATGTGTCGACACCGAGGTCATGCTGCGCCGCTGGTTTGCTAAACTTCAAGACCTCGCGATCCTGCCGAACCCAAGAAAATAAAAGCCGCGGCCGAATTTCAATCTGGGGCCTGGCACTCATCGCTTCGCGATGAAAATTATTTCGAGCCAAAAGGCAACCCGCCGTTCAATCGCGGCAACAACCCAGACGCTCAGGCGGCAGGACCTCGCGCACACACCCCGCCTCTGAGTGAGTGGTTTCGTGGCGGCGCTGACGCGCCTTAATCGCTTGACCTGCCTGATATCGCCAACCGTCATGTCGATTGTTTAGCCTATTGCGAGTTGGCTCAGGAAAGGCTTACGCACGGATCAGCGTCTGATCAAGGATCATGGCGTCCAATTGTTTTTGGACGGTCTTGGTCCAATGCGGGTGCGTTAGGATCCAAAACTTTTCTTGCTCAATGGCTTTTGCCACCAGTTCACCCACCTCATCTGGGTGCATCCCATTCTCCAGCGCCGACTGGATGTTGCCGGCCAACTTGCCCGCTTTTTCAGAATCCCCCTTTGGCTTTCCCCGACCGGGCCTAAAATCGACGGAGTGGCGACTAATATTGGTGTTGATGGGTCCTGGGCACAGCACAGACGCCCGGACAGCGCTTTTCTTGGCCCGCAGCTCGCGCTCCACGGCCGCCATCAAGGCCACCACGCCATGCTTGGCAACATTGTAGGCGCCCATCATTTGCGATGAGACCAACCCCGCCATCGAAGACGTGGCATTGATATGGCCAAAGCCCTGCTCCTCTATAAGGGGTAGGAACGTCTTCACCGCGTAAATTGGGCCCCAAAGATCAACATTAATGATCCATTCCCAGTCGGACAGTTTAAGGTTACGGGCAGACGTTGGCAGGCCGACCCCAGCATTACTACAAACCACATGGACCCCGCCGAAATGATCCAGGGTCGCTTCCGCCAATCGCTCGACGTCTTCGAGCTTCGACACATCGCAGACTTGGCACACGACCGGGGTACCCGCCTCAGAAAATTCGCTTTCAGCCGCTTTGAGCAATGCATCATCTAGATCCGCAAGCACAAGCTGCATGCCGCGCGCCGCGAAGGAGCGGGCCATGCCAAGCCCGATACCACTCGCGCCGCCGGTAATGACCGCGGTTCGTCCTGAAAAATCCTGCATCGATTACTCCTCGATTCTGTGACCGGTTGTGGTTAGTAAGGCGGCCTCGACATCCTGAATCGCCTCATCAGACCAATCCAACCATTGCCTCAATACCGCCTGATTGTGTTCGCCGAGATGCGGCGCCCCGGCTCTAACCTCTGACGCCAAATGTCGAAACTTGTAGGGTGATGCAGGGATCGGTCTCGTGCCGCCGGCTCGGTCATCAACCTCCTGAATCGACCCGCGCGCTTTAACCGAGGCGAGCTGACGTACTTCAGATGCGTCTCTTACATCCCCCCAGGCAATATTCATTTTATCCAAAGCACGAATTACCGCATCGCGATCGCCACAGGTCTTTGTGAAGAAGGCTTTAGAGGCTGCTCGTCGTGCCGCGATTTTGTCAGACAAGGTCACGTCTTGCGCTGGGTCCAGGCCATCACTGACGTGATAAACCGAACTGAGTAACTTCCAGATATATCTGAACTCACCTGCCAGCATCAGCAAACCACCGGCGGTTTCATGCACTTCATTGGTGACACCCATCGATTGGCCCTCCAACGCGTAATGCATCCCATCATTGGTCACAATCGTTGCATCCACCATCGCGACCTCAACATGATCTCCCCGACCCGATTGCTCGCGCGCATACAATGCAGCAAGCAGCCCAACCAGACCATGCAGGGCGGCATTCGTGTCGGCAACGGAAAGCGGTAACTCTGTGGGAAACGCGCCGGTCAGCTTGGCCTGGCGAGCAATCAAACCCGTCTCCGCGTGAATAATCGGGGCATAAGCTGCGCGACGACTATCGGGATTGTCGGCACCGAAACCAGAAATCGACAGCATAATCAGGCGTGGATTGATTTCAGCCAGCGTCTCGTAATCGATCCCCAACCGCGCCATGACATCCGGCCGAA
>Ga0206128_1003286_pt1 | contig 13586 bp, 10 predicted proteins | sample Helgoland_Spring_7_FD_148601 | JGI IMG/M metagenome (GOLD analysis project Ga0206128, IMG submission 148601) | Pelagic subsurface seawater microbial communities from Kabeltonne, Helgoland, North Sea - Helgoland_Spring_Bloom_20160426_1 | ecosystem: Environmental > Aquatic > Marine > Epipelagic ...
GGTGCTCAAGTCAATATCCACGCGCCCAGTTGCCTGCGCGGCGTCAACGTGGAAGAACACACCCTTTTCGCGACAAATCGCACCGATGGACGCAATGTCTTGGACCACGCCAATTTCATTGTTCACAAACATCACGCTGGCCAAAATAGTGTCGGGCCGAATGGCGGCTCGGAAGGCGTCTAGGTTTAGAAGACCATCCTCTTGCACATCCATGTAGGTGACCTCAAAGCCTTGACGCTCCAACTCACGGCAGGTGTCGAGCACGGCTTTATGCTCAGTTTTAACGGTAATGAGGTGCTTGCCCTTACCTTTGTAAAACTGTGCTGCGCCTTTGATGGCGAGGTTGTTGGACTCGGTCGCGCCGCTGGTCCAAACGATTTCGCGCGGGTCTGCATTAATGAGTGCCGCGATCTGCCCGCGGGCGTTCTCAACGGCAGCCTCCGCCTCCCAGCCCCACGCATGGCTGCGTGACGCGGGGTTGCCAAAGTGCTCGTACAACCAAGGCACCATCGCGTCGACCACCCGTGGGTCGCAAGGGTTGGTGGCGCTGTAGTCCATGTAGACCGGAAAATGGGGAGTACTCATACTGGGGTGCCGTTTAAATGGGGTTAATGTAAATGCAATGCGGGTTGAGGTGACTCAAAGGGGCTATGCAAGGGGGCTATAGCGCGCTTACGACACCTCTGCCCCCAAATTGCATCAGCTCTTTGCCATAGAGGCGGCCAGTGCAAACACGGAGTTAGGCCCCGTGACGCGCACAGGCTTCAGGGTAGGGTTGGCAGAGATGGCACGCTTGATCACGGGCGTGCTTTCGATCTCAACACCCTTGGCGATTTGCTCGTTCACCAGCTTTTGCAGATTGACAGAATCGAGGAAGTCGACCATGCGTTCGTTGAGGGACGCCCACAGCTCATGGGTCATGCAACGCGCGCCTTCGCCTAGGCAATTTTCTTTGCCGCTGCACTGCGTGGCATCAATGGGCTCATCAACGGAGACGATGATGTCAGCAACCGTAATGGTGTCAGCCTTGCGTGCCAGTGTGTAGCCGCCGCCGGGCCCACGCGTGGACTCAACCAAGCTGTGGCGACGTAACTTGCCGAACAGTTGCTCTAAATACGACAGTGAGATTTGCTGACGCTGGCTAATGGCCGCCAAGGTAACAGGACCGTTATTTTGGCGCAGAGCCAAATCAATCATGGCGGTAACCGCAAATCGGCCTTTGGTAGTAAGACGCATAACAAACTCCTTTTGGGGGGTTGACCCAGGTGCGAGGGATATACCTCGCGCCTGCGATCAGCTGGTGCGCTTGCGCTTCCCAACTGATTTGGTCAAGTATACCAAAATTGTCCTAGCGTTTTACTCAACATTACAAACCATGGGGTTTTTGCTGTGGACAAATCCGTCTTTTTGGTGTGTTTCCGTCTTTTTTAAGCTCAAATTGTCGCCAAATAAGTCTTAAACGACAATCACCCGAACAACCCCTTTGCTTACAGCCCCATGATGTTGTCGTGCGTTTGGGCCCCAAAGGCTTGGGCACGTAATTGTCCGAGTTGGTCACGCACATGGGCAGCCTTCTCAAACTCAAGGTCTTTGGCGTGGGTCATCATGAGCTTCTCTAGGCGTTTAATTTCACGCGCAACGTCTTTCTCGCTCATGGCATCCAGCTCGGCTTGACGCTGGCTGTCGCGCTCCAGCTTTTCGGCCTCTTGGCCTGCTTTTTCGCTGTAGACGCCATCAATCAGGTCTTTAATCCGTTTGAGCACCGTGCGAGGGGTGATTCCGTTGGCCTCGTTGTGGGCCTCTTGCTTGCCTCGGCGGCGATCGGTTTCTGCAATCGCACGCGACATAGAGTCGGTCATCTTGTCGGCGTACAAAATGGCGCGCCCGTTCACGTTACGCGCGGCGCGACCAATCGTCTGTATGAGTGAGCGCTCAGAGCGTAAGAAACCCTCTTTGTCAGCGTCCAAAATGGCAACCAAGGACACCTCGGGCAAGTCAATACCCTCGCGCAACAGGTTGATACCCACCAGCACGTCGAACTCGCCCAAGCGCAGGTCGCGCAAAATCTCCACCCGCTCCACGGTGTCAACATCCGAGTGCAGGTAGCGCACCTTGACCCCGTTCTCGCTTAAGTAGTCAGTTAACTGCTCAGCCATGCGCTTAGTCAACGTGGTGATGAGCACGCGTTCGTTCTTCTCAACTCGCAGGCGAATCTCTTGCAATACATCATCGACCTGGGTCGTTGCTGGTCGAACCTCGACGTGTGGATCGACCAACCCCGTTGGGCGTACGACCTGTTCCACAATTTGGCCCGATCGTTCACGCTCGAAATTGCCGGGGGTGGCGGAAACGAAGACCGTCTGTCGCATGCGCTGCTGAAATTCCTCGAACTTGAGGGGTCGGTTATCCAGCGCAGAGGGCAAACGAAAGCCGTATTCCACCAAGGTGGTTTTGCGGGCACGGTCGCCGTTGTACATGCCGCCAAATTGACCCGTCAGCACGTGGCTCTCATCCAAGAACATGAGCGCATCGGGCGGCAAGTAGTCGGTGAGGGTGGCCGGCGGCTCACCTGGCTGAGCGCCGCTCAAGTGGCGCGAGTAGTTCTCAATGCCTTTGCAGTGCCCCACTTCTGACAACATCTCCAGGTCAAACCGGGTGCGCTGCTCAAGGCGCTGTACCTCCACGAGCTTATTCATGCCGGTGAGCTCACCAAGGCGCGAGCGCAGCTCGTCTTTGATGGCCTCGATAGCGGTGAGCACTTTCTCACGCGGGGTCACGTAGTGGCTGCTGGGGTAAACGGTGAAGCGGGCAATTTTCTGTTTGACGCGACCGGTCAGGGGATCAAACAGCTGCAGGGTTTCCAGCTCGTCATCAAACAACTCTAGGCGCACGGCGAGCTCCGAATGCTCGGCGGGGAAAATATCAATGGTGTCGCCGCGCACGCGGAAGGTGCCACGGGAGAAGTCAACGTCGTTGCGCTGGTATTGCATGCGCACCAGTTGTCCGATGACCTCGCGTTGGTCTAGCTTGTCACCTGCACGCAAAAGCATGACCATCTTGTGATAACTCTGCGGATCGCCAATGCCGTAGATCGCCGAGACAGTGGCCACCACCACCACGTCGCGCCGCTCCAAAATGCTCTTGGTACAAGACAAACGCATCTGCTCAATGTGCTCGTTGATGGACGAGTCTTTCTCAATGAACAAGTCACGCTGCGGCACATAGGCCTCGGGCTGGTAGTAGTCGTAATAGCTGACAAAGTATTCCACCGCATTGTGTGGAAAAAACTCTCGAAACTCGGCGTACAACTGCGCCGCCAATGTTTTGTTAGGCGCGTACACAATGGCGGGTCTGCCCATTCGCGCAATGGTCTGCGCCATGGTGTAGGTCTTGCCCGAGCCGGTGACACCGAGCAGGGTTTGAAACATCTCGCCGTTCTCTATACCGTCAACCAACTGCTCGATGGCCGCAGGTTGATCGCCCGCAGGCGGGAAGGGTTCGAAAAGCTCAAATGGCGAATCGGGAAAGCGCACAAAACGACCCGCCTCATGCTGCGCATCGGCCGCGGCTTGCGTGGCCTGCGAGGAAGCGGCGATAACTTTTTCGATGGGCGAGGTGTCCGGGCGCTGAGCCATTTTTAAGAAAGTGTTGGTTTATGGATTAACCGTGTATTGTGACGCGCTTATGACATGCCGTCTTTGCGCAAAAGCCGAGGCAAGCACACGGGAGGCGTTAAAATCTGGGGTTTGTCCCTGACACTTCACCCCCATCTTCTCTTCCCTTCCAAGGTAGTTTCATGTCATTGTTCTCCGCCATCGAAATGGCCCCCCGCGACCCTATCTTGGGTCTGATCGAGCAATTTTCCGCAGATAGCAACCCCAACAAGGTCAATCTCGGCGTGGGTGTTTACTACGACGACTCGGGGAAATTGCCCTTACTCAAGTGCGTGCAAGCCGCGGAGGCACAAATTATGGGCACGCCCAAGGCCCGTGGCTACCTGCCAATTGACGGCATTGCCGCCTACGACGGTGCCGTTAAGGGCTTGGTCTTTGGCACTAACAGCGAGGCGGTTCAGTCAGATCGCGTGGCCACGATTCAAGCCATCGGTGGCACCGGCGGACTCAAAGTGGGCGCTGACTTCTTGCGTCGCCTGGGTACCAGCGACACCGTTTTGATTAGCGACCCGAGCTGGGAAAACCACCGCGCCTTATTCACGGCCGCCGGCTTTCAAGTCGGCACCTACCCGTACTACGACGCCGACAAGCGTGGCATCAACTTTGAAGGCATGTTGGCTGGCTTAAAGGCCGCAGCGGCGGGCACCGTTGTGGTGTTGCACGCCTGCTGTCACAACCCCACGGGCTACGACATTACCCCCGAACAGTGGGACCAAGTGGTCGCTGTCGTGAAAGAAATGCAGCTGACGCCGTTCTTAGACATGGCTTACCAAGGCTTTGGCTTTGGTATCCAAGAAGACGGCGCCGTGATTCAAAAATTTGTCGATGCTGGCCTTACCTTCTTGATATCCACATCGTTTTCTAAGAGCTTTAGCCTGTACGGCGAGCGCGTGGGCGCATTGAGCGTGCTGTGTACCGACAAAGCCGAAGCGGCCAAGGTGCTCAGCCAACTCAAAATCACCATACGGACCAACTACTCCAACCCCCCTATTCACGGCGGCTCGGTGGTTGCCACGGTGCTGGGCACCCCGGAGTTGCGTGCCCAATGGGAAGTGGAGTTGGCTGAAATGCGCGACCGCATCAAAACCATGCGTAAAACACTGGTTGATGGCCTCAAGGCCGCAGGTGTGACCCAAGATATGTCATTTATCACGCAGCAGATTGGCATGTTTAGCTACTCGGGGCTGACCAAAGACCAGATGGTGCGCTTGCGCACAGAGTTTGGCGTGTACGGTACCGATACCGGTCGCATGTGTGTGGCCGCAATGAACAGCAAAAACATTGACCATGTTTGCCGCTCAGTGGCGGCAGTGGTTTAAGGCGCCTAGCCTTTAAAAGGCCCTCGCGAGAGGGCTTTTTAGTTTCTAAAACCTGCAGGGTGCAAGCGGGTGGTCAAGACGGTGCGCAGCTAGGGTGCGCAGGTATTTAGGAGCCTTGAATCGTTGGCGACCGGGGTTTCTGTCGTTAAAGCATCACAGACAGGCATAGCCGCCTATTCGCATCACGAGAGGCCTAGCCAAAACGGCAATCGGCTGTTATATTGCAGTGCAGCAATTCAATAGGAAATTCCACCATGCTTTACCAAATTTACGATACGCAACGCGCCCTGATGGAGCCCTTTGCAGATTTGGCACAAGCCACCGCGAGAGCCCTGAGCAATCCCCTCACACCCATGGGTAACTCGCCGATGGCGCACCGTATGGCGGCGGGTTATGAATTGTTGTACCGCTTGGGTAAAGACTACGAAAAGCCAAATTTTGACATCCGTACCGTGACGGTTGGCGACACCGAAGTGGCTGTGCAAGAGCGCATTGTGAAATCAAAGCCGTTTTGTGACTTGCTGCGCTTCAAGCGCTTTAGCGATAGCGAGGCCGTGTTGCGAGACATGCACAAGCAGCCAGTGGTGCTGATTGTGGCGCCCTTGTCCGGCCACTACGCGACGCTACTGCGCGATACCGTGCGCACCATGCTAACGGGTCACAAGGTCTACATCACCGATTGGCGCAATGCCCGCTTGGTGCCTGAGGAGGACGGCGCTTTCCACTTAGACGACTACGTCAACTATGTGCAAGAGTTCATTCGCGACCTGCAGGCCGAATACGGTAACTGCCATGTGATGAGCGTGTGTCAGCCTACCGTACCGGTGATGGCGGCCATCTCGTTAATGGCGTCACGCGGCGAGAAAATACCGACCTCTATGGTCATGATGGGCGGCCCCATCGATGCACGTCGTAGCCCCACTGCGGTCAATACGCTGGCCACAACGCATTCAATTGAATGGTTTGAGAACAATGTAATTTACCGTGTGCCCGGAACGTTCGCAGGCGCCGGGCGCCGTGTTTATCCTGGCTTCTTGCAGCACACTGGCTTTGTGGCCATGAACCCCGACCGCCATGCACAAAGTCACTACGATTACTTTGAGCAACTCATGAAGGGTGATGAGGCCAGTGCCGAAGCACATCGCCGCTTTTATGACGAGTACAACGCGGTACTCGACATGGACGCGGACTACTACCTAGAGACCATTCAAGTGGTATTCCAAGACTTCAGCTTGGTTGAGGGCACTTGGGACGTTCGCAACGAAGCGGGCAAGCTTGAGCGTGTACGCCCAGCGGACATTACCCAGTGCGCCCTACTAACGATTGAGGGCGAGTTGGATGACATTTCTGGCTCGGGCCAGACCGCAGCGGCTCACGATCTGTGCGCGGCCATACCCAAGAAGAGCAAGCGTCACTTAGAGGTTGCCGGCGCGGGCCATTTCGGTATTTTTGCCGGTAGCCGCTGGCGCAAAGTGGTGTACCCGGAAGTGCAGGCGTTTATTTTGTCGGCACAAGGCGGGCAGACGGTGGTAGCCAAAGAGGCCAGTGCACCCAAGGTCAAGGCCACGGTCAAGGCAACGGTCAAGGCCGCAGCAAAACCCAAGGCAACGGTGAAAGCCAAGGCAACAGCAACCAAAGTTGCCGCTAAAAAGGCCGCGAAGTAATCGGGTCAGCAAGCCATGCAAACGATATCCCCACGCGTGATGGCTATTCATCAGGCATTGCCCCAAACGCAATGCACGCGTTGTGGCTATCCGGACTGCATGGCTTACGCGCAGGCAATTGATCAGGGCGAGGCCGCCATTAACCAATGCCCGCCCGGTGGTCAAGAAGGGGTGGCCCGGTTGGCCGCAGTAACCGGTCACGCTGAGCAAGCGCTGAATGCGGACAACGGTTACGAGGGGCCACTGACGGTGGCGATCATCGAGGAGGCGTGGTGCATTGGCTGCACCTTGTGCATCAAAGCCTGTCCTGTAGATGCCATCATCGGTACCAACAAGGCGATGCATACCGTCCTCGAGCAAGACTGCACTGGCTGTGAGCTGTGTATTCCGGCTTGTCCTGTTGACTGCATTAGCTTAGACAGCGTGTCGGGGTCTCGCACCGGTTGGGCGGCATGGTCTCAAACGCAAGCCGATAGCGCGTTGACGCGCTATACCGCCAGAAACGAACGTTTGGCCCGTGAGGAGACAGAGCACCACGCTCGCCTTGAGGCCAAAGCACAGGATAAGCTAGCCAACTTAGCTGAGGCCAGTAAGATCACCGACCCCGTCGCTTTAGATCAGAAGCGCCAGGTGGTTGCGGCGGCTATCGCACGCGCCAAGGCGGCGAGAGAAGCGACGCTCAATCGTCCGTCGATTGACCGCCCGCAGTAACCCCGGCGGCTACATCCGGATCGCCCAGCACCAAATCCCGCGCTAATTTTCTGAGCAAGTGACGCTCACCCGTCGTTAGTGGGCGGTTAAGCTCATCGCGCCCCGCACTGAGCAAGGTGCGGTCAACGTCTTGCGGTAGACCACGCGCATGGGGGACCGTTTCGCGCAAGTCATCCCGCTCATGGCTATCGCACTTATCCCACCAAGCCTGCGCCACCTCTTGCATGGTTTTGCTGGCGTCGATAGAAGGTGCCAAGGTATCTGCGCCCGCTTTACCCGCACCGGCACTCGCCGCTTGCGTCAACTCGCCGCGCGCCACAATAATGCGGCGGTCGCCTGCACGAACCAAGCGTGCCAAGTCCGGTTCATTTTTCGAGAACGTGGCAAAGTTTTGCACACTTTCATCGCACAGCGTGTGCACGCGCATGCCACTCAGGCGGGCTTCGTCAATGGCGGCAATGAGGCGCTCGTCATCTGACGCGATCACAACATGTACGCAACCGACGCGTTGGGCAAGCGCGTTGAGATCACGCACCATCGCTGACAACGTGGGGCCGCCTTCGTTGTGCAGGTCATTGGCAACCAATCGCACGCACTGGTCATCAACCAACATGCCGTCATCGCTCTCGGTATACCAATAGGTGCGCACCAGTTGGGCGTGCACGCCTGCGTTAGGTAGGGCTTGCGCCAACACGCTCGCAAAGGCACTGCGATTCATTAAGCCGTTGGGTTTGCCACTGAGCCAGCCCACGTAGCGCGCGTCAACTAAGGCCATACATGTCGGCAGGCTGTGACGCATAGGTGTCTGGTGGCCACTGTGCGCACTGTTGTGATTGTTGTGGTTGCTGGTGTGGCTGTGCGAACGGAAGGGACGCGGTGCGCCAGCATTGAAATTGTTTTGATCCATCACGATAGGTATTTAGCTAATTAATAAAAGAACATCCGAGCCTTGCGTGCATTCAGCCTCGTGCTGAACCCAAGAAAAACCAAAACGTTTGAAACGAAATTTTTAAGGCCAACGCTTGTAAAGGAACGCTAACCTCAACTGCGCGCAAAAGGCTCGCAGCGTGTCTAATGAAATGACCGGGGGATGCTATCCATCCGCATCCTCGAATAAGGCGTCTCGGTAACTACAAAAAAGATGTTAATTACCAAAACAAGCATAGTGTAGCGAATTTATCAAATCCTTGTCAGCGCCAACCGGACAGCTGCGCTCGCTCACACCATTTTGGAGAAGGCATCCACTACGGCGGGCGGTGCCTGAACCAACTCAATCAGCACACCCTCACCCGCAATGGGGAAGGCGTCATTCGACTTGGGGTGCAGGAAACAAATGTCAAACCCCGCGGCCCCCACACGAATACCCCCAGGCGCAAAGCGCACGCCCTGCGCTGTTAACCAGTCAACCGCTTTGGGCAGATCATCAATCCAAAGCCCGACATGATTCAGTGGTGTGGTGTGGACCGCTGGCTTTTTCTCAGGGTCTATGGGTTGCATCAAGTCGACTTCCACCTTAAAGGGCCCCACCCCCATCGCGCAGATGTCCTCATCAACGTTTTCACGCTCGCTTTGGAAGTTACCCGTGACCTCCAGCCCCAACATGTCGACCCACAAGCGCCGCAAGCGTTGCTTATCCGGCCCGCCAATAGCGATTTGCTGTATGCCTAGGACTTTGAATGGACGTTGCATACCGTCGCTCACTCGAACTCAATAATCGGTTGGTCAACCACCAGGCTCTCGCCCTTCGTTGCGACGACCTTGCCCACCACCCCATAGGCACTGGCAAACAAAACGTTTTCCATCTTCATGGCCTCAATAACGGCAACGCGCTCGCCGGCTTGCACCTTCTGTCCTGGCTCAACCAAAATATCAACCAAGAGGCCTGGCATCGGCGAGAGCACGAACTTACTCATGTCCGGCAACGCTTTGTAGGGCATGGTTGCGTGAAGGGTTGCCATGCGCGGCGAGATCACCATCACCTCTATCTTGGTGCCGTTGTGCTGGACGACGAGTGCCAAGGGATTGCGGCGACTACCACGGTCTACTTGCGCCGTAAACGGCGCGCCATTGCATTCGCCGCTGATGATGCCGTCACTGATGCGAGAACCGCTGGAGATGTCGTAGGTCTTGCCATCAATGGTGACGCGTGCAACGCCAACCTCACCACCAATTTCATCGATGTGCACCGGTACATGGCGGTTTTTGCCACCGACACCCATCACGATACCCACGTAGTCTTGACCTAACTTCACGCCATACCCCGGCAATTGCCCGGTAATTTGAGCCGTGCGCTCGCGTGACTTTCGGCGAATGAATGACGCCACAGCCACCAAGAAATTAGGGTCATCATGCGGCACGTCTTCAGCCACAAAACCGTGGCTGTAATGCTCGGCAATAAACCCTGTATTGAAGTCGCCACTGACAAACTGGGGGTGCGCCAGCAACGCCGCTTGGAAGGGAATGTTACTGCTTACACCTCGGATAACAAAGCCGTTCAGCGCTTCGCGCATTTTCTCAATAGCGTCTTGGCGGTCGCTGCCGTGCACGATGAGCTTGGCAATCATCGAGTCGTAGTACATGGGAATCTCGCCCCCTTCGTACACACCGGTATCGACGCGCACACCGAGCGTGCTCGCGGTGTCCGCTTGAAACATGGTTTGCTCAGGCGGGCCCCACCAGTCGCCCCGTGCTGGGCAAAAAATTGCGGAAGGGGTCTTCGGCGTTGATACGACACTCAATAGACCAGCCGTTGCGCTTCACATCCGCCTGCTTGATTGCCAGCGGCTCTCCCGCAGCAACACGGATCATGATCTCAACCAAATCAAGACCCGTGATCGCTTCCGTTACTGGGTGCTCCACTTGCAAGCGGGTATTCATTTCAAGGAAATAAAAACTTTGATCTTTCCCAACCACAAACTCAACGGTACCCGCGCTTTGGTAGCTGACTGCCTTGGATAAAGCGACCGCCTGTTCGCCCATCGCCTTGCGCGTGGCATCGCTGATGAACGGCGATGGTGCCTCCTCAATCACTTTTTGATGACGACGCTGAATGGAGCACTCACGCTCATTCAGGTACACCACATTGCCCTGGCTGTCGCCGACCACCTGAATCTCAATGTGGCGGGGCTCTTCAACAAACTTTTCAATAAACACGCGGTCATCGCCAAAGCTGTTGCGCGCCTCGTTGCGGCAACTGGTAAAACCTTCAAAGGCCTCAGCCTCTGAGAATGCGACACGCAAGCCCTTACCGCCACCGCCGGCACTGGCCTTGATCATGACGGGATAGCCAATGTCATTGGCGATTTTGACGGCGGTCTCTGCGTCTTCAATGGCATCGTTCCAACCGGGAATGGTATTGACACCCGCGGCCTTCGCCAGTTTCTTAGAAGCAATCTTGTCACCCATAGCCGCAATGGCCGCATGCTTGGGTCCAATAAATACAATGCCCTGCTCTTCGACCTTGCGAGAAAACGCTTCGTTCTCACTCAAAAAGCCGTAGCCCGGGTGCACCGCTTCTGCGCCTGTACGCTTACAGGCCTCAATGATGACGTCGCCGAGCAAGTAGCTCTCGCGGCTAGGCGCCGCGCCAATGTGTACCGCCTCATCGGCAAGCTGAACATGGCGGGCGTCCTTATCCGCATCGGAATACACCGCCACCGTGGCGATGCCCATTTTCTTGGCGGTAGCAATCACGCGGCAAGCAATCTCACCCCGGTTGGCAATCAAAATCTTTTTAAACATGCAGTTACTCCAAATAAACAATCATTAACGTCGTACAGGGCATTCGCGCTTAGAGCGGAATGTTGCCGTGCTTGCGCCAGGGGTTGGTCACTTGTTTGTCTTTTAGCATCACCAAGCTGCGGCAAATGCGCTTACGCGTGTTGTGCGGCAAGATGACGTCGTCAATGTAGCCGCGCTTAGCCGCCACGAAGGGGTTGGCAAAACGGGCTTTGTACTCGGCCTCTCGGGCCGCGAGCTTTTCAGGGTCGTTTTTATCTTCGCGGAAGATGATTTCAACCGCGCCTTTTGCGCCCATCACCGCAATTTCGGCATTGGGCCACGCAAAGTTCACATCACCGCGTAGGTGCTTTGAGGCCATCACGTCATACGCGCCACCGTAGGCCTTACGGGTGATTACCGTGATTTTCGGCACCGTGCATTCAGCGTAGGCATAAAGCAGCTTGGCACCGTGCTTGATGATGCCACCGTACTCTTGACTGGTGCCCGGCATGAAACCTGGGACATCGACAAACGTAATCACGGGGATATTGAAGGCATCGCAGAAACGCACAAAGCGCGCCGCTTTGATGGAGCTCTTGATGTCCAAGCAACCCGCCAACACCAACGGCTGGTTGGCGACGATGCCAACGGTCTGTCCGTCCATACGGGCAAAACCAATCAGGATGTTTTTCGCGTACTCGGGCTGCAGCTCAAAGAAATCGCCGTCGTCCACCACCTTGGTAATGAGTTCGTGCATGTCATACGCCTTGTTGGCGTTGTCAGGTACGAGGGTGTCTAGACTGTGTTCCACACGTTCGGCGGGGTCGCCGCTGGGGCGAACCGGCGCCTTTTCGCGGTTAGACAGCGGCAGGTAGTTGTATAAACGACGCAACATGAGCAGCGCTTCCACGTCGTTCTCAAACGCCATGTCGGCCACACCGCTCTTGGTGGTGTGCGTGATGGCGCCACCCAAATCTTCGGCACTCACCTCCTCATGCGTTACGGTCTTGACGACCTCTGGCCCGGTGACAAACATGTATGAGCTGTCTTTCACCATGAAGATGAAGTCGGTCATGGCGGGGCTGTAAACCGCGCCACCCGCAGATGGGCCCATGATCATGCTAATCTGCGGCACTACACCACTGGCCAATACGTTGCGCTGGAATACCTCGGCATAGCCACCCAAAGAAGCCACGCCCTCTTGAATACGTGCACCGCCAGAATCATTGAGGCCGATGACAGGCGCCCCCACCTTCATGGCTTGGTCCATGACCTTGCAGATTTTCTCGGCATGGGCCTCAGACAACGCGCCACCAAACACCGTGAAGTCTTGGCTGTAAACGAAGACCAAACGCCCGTTGATCATGCCGTACCCGGTCACGACACCATCCCCAGGAATTTTGTTTTCTTCCATACCGAAGTCGGTGCAACGGTGTTCAACAAACATGTCCCACTCTTCAAAGGTGCCTTCGTCGAGCAAAACCTCTAGACGCTCACGCGCTGTCAACTTGCCCTTGCCGTGCTGAGCGGCGATACGTTTTTCGCCACCGCCTAGGCGGGCCTCCTCGCGCTTGCGTTCTAGTTGTGCAACGATGCTTGGCATAGATCAGTCCTTACTTTGTTCAAATATTATGTGGTTCACACCTCAGGCGGCTGGCGCCCGGCGTGCAATAGCGTGCGCGCGGCAACCGATGCGGGCACCGTACCCGCAATCACCTGCGCCGTCAGCTCGGCGAGCTGGGCACGTACCTGTGGGTGTGTCTGAAAAGCTTGGTTCAAACCGACGTGGATGCGCTCCCACATCCACGCTTTAGCTTGCTGGGCGCGACGCTTTTCTTTCTGCGTGTTCGCGCTTTGTAAGGCATTAAATTGCAGCACGGCAGACCAAAATGCCTCAATACCTGTTTGCTTGAGTGCACTCAGGGGCAGCACCTGCGGATGCCACTGTTTGACATCATGGTGCACGTTATCCGGGTTACCGTGCAAGCCGAAAAGGCGCAATGCGCTGGTAATTTGAGCCTCTGCGCGGGTCGCTGCATTGGGATCGATATCGGCCTTGTTGATCAGAACCAAGTCGGCCAACTCCATCACACCCTTCTTGATCGCTTGCAGGTCATCGCCCGCATTGGGCAATTGCATGAGCACAAACATGTCCGTCATATTGGCCACAGCCGTTTCGCTCTGACCGACGCCCACGGTCTCAACAATCACAACGTCGTAGCCGGCGGCTTCGCACACCAGCATGGCCTCGCGTGTCTTCTCAGTCACGCCGCCCAAGGTCCCGCTAGACGGACTGGGGCGAATAAACGCCTGTGTGTGCACGGAGAGATGCTCCATGCGCGTTTTGTCGCCGAGAATACTGCCGCCAGAAACCGTTGATGAGGGGTCTACCGCCAAGACCGCGACGCGATGGCCTCGGCTAATGAGGTGCAGGCCCAAAGCCTCAATAAAGGTGCTCTTGCCCACGCCGGGCACGCCACTCAGACCCAGGCGCAACC
>Ga0206128_1003287_pt1 | contig 13583 bp, 8 predicted proteins | sample Helgoland_Spring_7_FD_148601 | JGI IMG/M metagenome (GOLD analysis project Ga0206128, IMG submission 148601) | Pelagic subsurface seawater microbial communities from Kabeltonne, Helgoland, North Sea - Helgoland_Spring_Bloom_20160426_1 | ecosystem: Environmental > Aquatic > Marine > Epipelagic ...
TTTTCTATATCTAGGCGTATGCAGGCTCTAGCAGGCTTAGGAGAGACTGTAGCAGGCGTTGCTGAACAGTTTGGAAGGGCTAAGGCAGAACGTGAGGCTCCTGAGCAAGCACAGCAAGCTGTAGAAGAGGCTCGCACTATTGATGATGCAGGCAATATTGTTTACGAAGAAGTAGCAAAAAGAACTGGTTGGGGTTCTAGCACATTTAATCGTACCGCAGTAATGACACAGTTTTCGCAACGCAACACTGATTCTAAAGTTCGGCTTACGGAACTTGCTGAAGAGTTTGCAGATGATCCTATTGGATATGAAAATGCTTCTCAAGCATATTTTGATGCAACAATTAATTCTGCCCCTATAGCAATACGACAAGACCTTATTAGCGTTATTGCTCCAAGAATTGCTACTGCTAGTGCAAATATAGGTAAGGCTTTTGAGGTAAATGCTCAAAACGAAAATATTAACATATTAAACGAAGGTGTAGATACTGGCGTTATTGATATTGAAAACTATGCTCGAGACGGCAACACAGAACTTGTTAGTGCAGAAAAAGAAATATTATTTGCAGAGATGGATGCTTTAGCTGAAGCTAGTCCTAAATATGCCCGAATAGTTGAAGATGAAAAACGCAAAGTTGAAAGATCAATCTTGCTTCAAACTGAAATTGGCAATGTTGACAGGGCTGTTTTCAATGAAGATTTGTCTAACGAAGAAAAGCTGATTAGTGGCGCTAAATTCCTTGAAGATTTTAGAACCTCAGAAATCGAAGGTATAACCCCTACAGAAAAAGATCAAATGCTAGGCTTGATTAGCCAAAGGTTAAATGGTGTTAGGCAAGCATATAAAGCAGAATTAGCGCAATCTAAGAAAAATCAAGGAATGGTTCGTGTTGGTAATGTAATAGATAGCGTTACGCCTGTTGCAGATCAAATTCCGATCACTCAAAAAGATGCAAATGATTATTATGCAGAAGTAACGTTTCAAGAATTGCCTTCTGACAATCCTCAAGCTAGAGGTGCAAAACAAACAGATTTCGTAGCAAAAACTGGTTTTGTTCCTGCAATGTTAAAGCAAGAATTAACTAACGATTTAATGTCGCAAGATGTAAACAGGATACAAGCGGCTTCAGAAACCATTGGAAGATTAACAGAAATTGCGGGAATTGGGCAAACAATTCTTACTGAACAACAACGTGCTTTTGCCGCAGAAGTTAATTCATTAAGTCAGTTCATGGGAGCAGACCTTGCTACGCAACAAGCCATTGCAAATACTGATCCGACTAACAAGGCAAGAATCGAGGCTAGAACAGCAGAAATTAAATCCAAGGAAGGTAAGAAAACCTTTAGCGGTTCTTATGAAAATGAATTGATTGAAGAATATGGATCAGGATATTTTAAGAAATTTAATGTCAATGATATTGCCCAGTATCAGCTAGTAAAAGATTACGGCACTTTAGTTGAAAGCTATTATAAATCTGGAATGTCTGTAGATAACGCTAAAGAACAGGCAATGATAAATATTCAAACTAATTACAAAGAAGGTGAGTTTGGATTTATGAAATTTCGTCCTGAAGATTACTACGGTTTAGGCGTGACTGATAGCGTAAATTATATTAGAGAAGATATTTATAATGAGCTAACTGGCCCATCAGGTATTTTTGGCCTTGAGTTGTCTAAACAAGACATCATTTTAGTTTCTGACGAAATCACAGCAAGAGAAGCCTCAATGGGAAAGCCGTCTTATACTGTAATGTATAAGGATGGAGATGGGACTTTAAGAACCGCTGTGTTTGCTGGACAGGATGAAGATGGCAATGAGGTAATGTTAAATAGATACATTCCTGACATTTTAACTGCTGAAGAACAAGAGCAAGCTATAATTAGAGATACAGCAGAGCAAGAAATGAGAGCCGCACAAAGTGGACAAATTTATGCATCTACTCCAGATTTAAGAGCCATAGCTAACAGGAGATAAAATGGGTTTTGTTGCATCCCCAGATCAAGAGTTAATAGCTCCAAAATTAGTTCCTCTTGCTTTAGAAGAAGAAGAGCGCCCTTCAGTTAGCGAAATTGCTAAGGCGTTTTATCGACAAGAAAATATTATCGGAGCGTTTGCATCTAAAGAAGCTGGCTTGCCTGACTCTACTAAAGATAACCCAGATTATGATCCTTATGGTTTGTTCACGGAAGAAGAAAAACTAGATCAAGCGTTTGTTAGCAATGCCTTATATGCAGATAATGATGAAGAACTAGAGGCTGTACGCAGACAAATGGCTCAAGAAAGAGCCGACAGAGAAACAATGGCTCGAGGTGGAGCTACTTCTTTTATTGTTGGCTTACCTGTAATGATGGCTGATCCTATTTCTTTGTTGTCTATAGGTGGTGTTGCACTAAATACGTATAGAGCAGGAAAAGGAATTCTCAAAGGCGCGGCTGTAATGGGGTCTGTAGTCGGTGTTGACACAGCACTCCAAGAAGCGGCCTTACACACGCAACAGCTAACTAGAACTTATGGAGAGTCTGCCACTAACATTTCTGCTGGAATGCTCTTAGGTGGCGTTTTAGGAGGCACAGCGGCTAAGTTATCTACGTATGGTGTTGATGCTAAAATGATCGACGCATACGAAAACGTAATGAATGTTGAGCCTAAAATTTCAAAAGGTATCAATCCTACTGTTAGTGAAATCAGCCCTGAAGATATACAAAGTTTTAAAAATGAATTAATTCAAATTGAAACAGCGCGGTTGTTGGGCGAGGCTGGAGAGGTTTTAACGGTAGGGCAAAGAAAAAAACTGCAAGGAGAATTAAATAATTTTAAATACGATTTAGAGCAGGCAAAAACTCCCCCTATTAATGTTGTTGCAAGAAAAGGCGAATCTGCAAGAGTTGCTAAACAAAGAGTTCAGAAAGAAGAATTAAAAAACATACAAGACAAAATTGATATTATAGAAAACAAATTGTTAATTTCAGACAAGGCTCTTGACTCTAAAAGGGCGATTAGCCGTATGGAGCAAGGGATATTGCCTGAGTCAGTACAAGCAAAACTTGATGATTTTATAGAAGATCAATCTCTTGTTAATTTAAAATCCGAGGAACCCATTGCAGAAGAAATTTTAGAAGACATTGCTATTTCAAATAGTCAGGGAGGAAGTGTTGGCGCTCAACAAGTTTTTGGTGATACTCAAGTTTCAGGTAAGCTTGCAAAGTTTTTAACTAAATCTTTGGGCTTTGATCCGCTGTCTCGGACAATCACAAGTGAGAATCCAACTACACGCTTAATTGCTACCATGATGGCTGAAAACCCTATCAAGATGGATGGCAATGTTCTGCAAGCGGCTGAGTCATTAGCTAAAGCACATTCAGGAAAGTTAGGCACATCATTGCAAAACAACGCTAATCTTTTTGCAGAATATAAGAGTGCTGGTGGCAAGATGAATCGCAAGCAGTTTAATGAAGCTGTATCTACTGCAATTAGGAAAGGTGATAGCGACATACCTCAAGTCAAGGCTTCTGCTGATTACTGGAATAACGAATTATATACACCCCTTAAAGATGAGATGGTAGCTTTAAAATTACTTCCTGAAGATGTAGATGTTAAAACAGCTAATAACTATTTAAATCGTGTGTGGAACAAAAATAAAATTTCAGCTAACTTCCCTCAGTTTATAAACAAAGTTTCTAACTGGCTTGCAGAGAAAGACGTAAAACTATTTGAAGATGCTAAGGCGGCTTCTGAGAACATTGCTACAGCAACAGGAAAAGAAAAAGACAATCTTCAAGCAATTATCGATAAAGCTGAATTCAAGAAAGGCATGGATTTTGAGCGCCAAGATTATGAATCGCTTGCTCAAGAAATAGCACAAAGAATACAAGGCAGTCCAGACGGTAGACTTCCTTATGATTGGAAGTTAGGTTCTGGCTCTAGCAGTCGCGGCATTAATGGCACTGCATTACGCGGCCCATTAAGAAATCGTGTATTTCAAATTGATGATGAAATAGTTGAAGAGTTTTTAGAGAATGACATTGAGACATTAGGCGCTAGGTATCTGCAAAATGTAGCTGGAGACGTTGAGTTAGTTAGAAAGTTTAATGACGTTAATATGACCGACCAACTCAAAGATATTAATACATGGTATGCAAAGAAAAAAACCGATAAATCGCTGACTCCAAAGCAACAACAAAAATTAGAAAAGCAAAGAGAAAGTGACGTTAGAGACATCGCAGGAATGCGTGATCGTATTCGTGGTGTTTACGGATTTTCTGCGGACAATATCTGGACTCGTATGGCTAGGTCTTCAAGAGACTTAAACTATTTGCGTTTGTTGGGTGGTGTAACTGTATCTAGTTTACCTGATGTTTCTCGCGTATTTATGGCTGAAGGTTTTGCTAAAACATTTAAGAGTGGTTTAGCGCCATTAATTAAAAACACAAAAACTTTTAAAGTTGCGGCTTCTGAGTTAAAGCGTTATGGCGTAGGAACTGATGCTATCATGTCAGGCAAGTCAGAAATTATTGCTGATGTTGGCGATTATGCACAAGGCGGTACAGCTATTGAAAGAGGGTTACGATCAGCTTCTAGCAAGTTTGGAAAGATAAACTTCTTAGATCATTGGACAGCAGGAATGAAACAACTTCACGCTGTTACTATGCAAACATCTATCTTTGATGGATTAAAGAAAGGAGTTTATGACAAGCGCCTAGCTCGATTAGGTATTGACGAGCAATCAGCAAAAGATATGTATGAGCAAGTAGTAAGGCATGGCAAGAATGAAGATGGTATTTGGCTGACTAATGCTAAAAATTGGGATAGACCAGATTTAGAAAGAATGTGGGGCGCGGCAGTACGTAAAGAAAGTGATCGCGTAATTCTAATTCCTGGACAAGAAAAGCCATTGTTCATGTCTACTGAAATGGGTAAAACAGTAGGTCAGTTTAGATCGTTTATATTGTCTGCTACCCAGCGAGTCTTTATTGCCGCATTACAGAATCAAGATCACAATGCAGTAGGCGGTCTTGCTTCACTTGTCGGTATGGGAATGTTTACTTATTACGTTAAACAGAAGATTGCAGGAAGGGATGTTAGTGATGATCCTGCTGTATGGGTTACAGAGGGGATTGATAGATCAGGTGCAATAGGTGTTATTGGAGAAATTACTAACACCATAGAAAAAATATCAGGCAACTCTTTAGGGTTAAGACCGTTGTTAGGAATTGATGCTCCTGCTTCTAAGCAAGTATCTCGTACTGTTTCTGAGTCTTTGCTAGGGCCAACTTTTGGTAGCTTGTTATCTACTACTGTAGCGGCAACTAACGCAATTACATCTGAAGGTGAAATGACTGAAGCAGACATAAGGACACTTAGAAGACTTATACCTTTGCAGAATTTATTTTATATAAGGCATGGATTAGATGAAGTTCAGAAAGCATCGAGTGATTTATAACCCCTTAAATAGTATAATTGGCAAAACTTATGAGGCCATAAATGACAGTCACAGCAAATACAACTAGGAACGATTATACCGCAGGAAGTAATCAAAATGTGTATAACTATACGTTCCAGTTAAATGAAGCTACAGATGTCACAGTTATACTAGATGGGGCTATACAGACTTTAAACGTACACTATACCGTACAGAATGTTGGGTCTGGTTCTGGTGGAACTATTACTTTTACGTTAGTAGATAGTAACAATAATCCTATCTTCCCAACGCAAGGTGTGCCTATTAACATTCTTATGTCTATGGATTTAGATAGAGATACGGCATATCAAGCTAACGGTGCTTTTTTAGCTACTGAAGTAAATAATGATTATGATAGATTGTGGCTTGCGGCTAACCAGCAACAAACTGCAATTAACAGAACATTAAGATTGCAAGATAAAGACTTGTCTTCAGGCACTATGGAATTGCCTTTAAAAGAAAGCCGTAAAGGTAAATATTTAGGTTTTGACGAAACAACAGGTGAACCAGTAGCAGTAGGGGCGTATTCTGCTTTAGGATTTGTAGAAAAAACAGGCGATACAATGACAGGGTTGTTAAACAATACTGTTGGATATGCTGTTCAAGGAACAACTTTTATTAATTCATCGCGAGAACTATCTAATGTAACTGGATCAATCTCACAATTCAATAATGATAGTAATTATTTAAATAACACATCAACCCTTGAGGGTGGAAACTTTTAAAAACGGAGCAGGAAAATGGCACAAACAATCACAATTAAACAGAGTACAAGTACAGATGCTCCGACTACACTTACTAATGCTGAATTAGCATATTCTGCAAGCAGTAATAAGTTGTGGATTGGCAGACCAGGGGGGACTACTTCTAATGTAGATGCTATTGGCGGTAAATACTTTACAGATCGATCTATTGAAAGTGGTGGACTAAGCTTTGATACGGCTAATGGTGTATTAACAATTAATCAAGTTGGTACAAATTTAAGTGAAACTGTTGATCTTGATGGTCGTTATATTAGAGACAAAGCTACAACTACTGCATTAGGCGGAATTAAAATATATTCTGGCACTGTACAATCTGTTTCTGCACAGCCTGCTGGCACAACTGCATTAAGAACTTACGGTATTCAGCTTAACAGTGCAGATCAAGCTGTAGTTAACGTTCCTTGGACAAACACTGAGTACACCGCAGGAACAGGGCTTACTCTTTCTGGCACTACTTTTAATGCTAATGTTGACGGAACAAATTCAACAGCCGCAGAAACTTCTACAACAACTGCTGATCGCACATATAAAGTTCAAGTAGACAGCGGTGATAACTTAGTTGTTAACGTCCCTTGGGCTAGCACAGATGTCAGTGGATATATGCCTCTTGCTGGAGGAACTTTTTCAGGTGATGTTACATTTGGCGATGGTGATGAGTTACGTTTTGGCGATCAAACTGGTGGCGATTTAGTTATTCAACACAGTTCTTCTGTTAGTAGAATTAATGACAAAGGAACTGGTAGTTTAGAAATTATTACTAACGGAACTGCTATTAATCTAAAAGGAGGTGGTGGAAATAACTCTATTGCTAAGTTTATTTCTAATGGTGCTGTTGAATTAAATCACGGAAGTGCAAGTAGTAAGAAATTTGAAACTACTGCCACTGGTGTTAAAGTAACAGGCGAGATAGTTACTACAGGAAATATTACTGGGCCATCTGCATTTACTATTACTCCTGCTACTAGCGGTGGTACGGTAACTATTGATGGTAATCTTACGGTAAGCGGAACAACAACAACAATAGATTCTACTACGGTTACTATTGAAGATCCTATTTTTACTCTTGGGGGAGACACGCCTCCTTCTAGTGATGATAACCTTGATCGTGGTATTGAGTTTAGATGGCACAACGCTACTGCCGCAAAGCTAGGATTCTTTGGCTTTGATGACAGCACAGGTGAATTTACTTTTATACCAGATGCTACTAATTCATCTAATGTTATGTCAGGTACAAAGGGTACTGCAAACTTTGGTGCTTTAAAACTTGATACAGACCTTGCAGTTGCATACGGAGGTACTGGAAGGTCTTCATTTACTACTAACGGTATTGCTTACGGTAATGGCGCATCAGCTATAGGCGTTACAGTAGCAGGCGCGTGGGACAGTACACATAGTGTTGGACAGTTACTTTCTGTTAACTCTTCTGGTGTTCCTACTTGGACAAACAATATTGATGGCGGCACGTTCTAAATAAATCTCTAGCGTATATACGCATATAGGAGAGCCATATGGCACAAACAATTAAGTTAAAAAGATCAGCAACCACAGGAAATGCACCTACAACTTCCCAATTAGCTTTGGGCGAGTTAGGTATAAACACGACTGATGGAAAGTTATTTCTAAAGAAAAGCGTTAGTGGCACTGAGTCTATAGTAGAAGTCGGTAGCACAGACTCATTCCTACCCCTATCTGGCGGCACACTCACAGGCAACCTATCACTTGGCGATGGGGTTTCTGCAAACTTTGGTGCGGGTAATGACTTACAGATTTATCATGATGGAGGTAATAGTAGGATTCTTGAAGCGGGCGTAGGGTTTCTAGCTATAGGTACTAACGGCACAGATATTCGTTTAACTGGGAACAACTTTAACGAATACATGGCTAAATTTGAGCAAGATGGTGCGGCAACACTTTATCACAATAACTCAGCTAAGATAGCCACCACCTCCACAGGCATAGACGTTACTGGCAATGTCACTATACCTACTGGCAACAAAATAGCTTTCGACACTGACGGTCTAACTTATATCAGTGAGGACGTAGATGAGCGTTTAAGATTCTGGGTAGCTAATACAGAATTTATGCGAATGACCAACACAACGACCGATGAACTTCGCTTGTTGCCTTATGGCGGAAATTTATTTGCTGGGGGTAATCTTGACGTAACAGGCTCAGTTGTAGCCGATGGGTTGACCATAAGCGGTACTGGTTCACTAGATGCATTTACTATTAGTAGCACTGCATTCGCAGGAATGAACATCCAAGCAGGTGCTAGTTCATTAGCGGCTATTGATTTTGGAGACTCAGCTGATAGCAACATTGGTGGGATTAACTACAACAACGCTAACGATACATTAAATCTGCGTTCTGGGAACCTTAACAGACTTACTGCCGCTTCCAACGGAGACATCAGCTTCTACGATTCTGCTGGTTCAAGTCAAAATTTCTATTGGGATAGTTCTACCTCGCGGCTAGGGTTGGGGACAACTGCGCCTAACGGTAAACTCGAAATAAACGGTGGTACAGGAGTAGTAACAGCAGGGGGGACGCTAATCGTCAGGCAAGACGGTAATACTTATAATGATGGTATTGCTATTACAAGTAGTAATGCTTCAAGTCATCGTATTTGGAAAGACTCTAGCGGAAGATTAAATATTGGGGGGAGCAGTACACCTACTGCATTTATCCAAGACTTATCAGGCAACGCCAGTTTCAGTGGGGCAGTGACAAGCACAGGGCAAATTAATGCAGGGACAAACCTTGCGGCAGGGACATCAGTCTACAGCGGCAATGGTGTTTATTACGGCTCAACTACGCTTGCTTTAAAAAACAATACAAGTGGTAACTTTTTAAGTTTTGCGGCTAACGCAAACGCCACTTTCTCAGGTAGCGTGAGTACAGGCAACATGACCCTAAGCGGTCAAGAGATTGACGTAAGTTCTGGAATTCTTACCCTAGATGTCGCAGGTGACATCAGGCTTGATGCAGGTGGCGGTAACATTCAGCTTCTAAAAGGTGGCACAGAATTTGGACGTTTTTTTGAAGCAGGTACTAATGACTTTTATGTCTATAATCCAAACAGCGATAAAGACATTATTATATATGGTAATGACGCAGGAACGTCTTTTGAGGCGGCTCGTTTTGATATGTCAGCGGCAGGAGCGGCTACGTTTAATTCTACGGTGACAACTAACAAGCTAACCTTAACCAAAGACCCTGTAGGAACATATAGTATAGAGGTCGATGGTACTAACACTGGTCAGCCTAATCTTATTGTTAAGCAAAGTACGAGTGAGAGACTCAGGATTGATAACCTTGGACGCGTGGGTATTGCTACGAGTTCGCCACAGGCTTTGTTACACATACAGGCAACATCGGGGCTTACACCACAGGTTAAGTTAGGGCAAACCTCTGCGTATCAGCTTCAACTAGGTTATAACAACTCCTCCGAATATGGATTCCTGCAAGCATACGCAGTCAACCTAAGTACGCCTGATGATATTGTATTGAATCCGTCTGGCGGCAACGTGGGTATTGGTACTAGTAGTCCAGTTACGAGGTTGCATAGTGTTGGTTCAGAAGGTGAAGTGGCGCGTATAGGTAGCGGTTCTGTTGCTTTTAGTTTAGGAGTTGGACACACAGGAAACGGAACTGGATACCTTAATTTATTTCCAACAAGTTCGCCATCTACATCACCTACATCCTTAGCGTTTCAGATGGGTGGCTCAGAACGCATGCGCATAGACTCATCAGGGCGCGTGGGTATTGGTACTAGTTCGCCGACAATGCCTCTAAGTGTCAAAGCGGCTTCAAATGCTTATGCAATTAATATGCACGGCAGAAGTGATGGTTATTCAGAGATATATGGCTCTAGCAGTGATGGCTCAACAAGATACGCTTTTTTACAAACACATTCAGCGCAAACAAAATTATATACGCTAGTTAATGCACCACTTCTATTTGGTACAAATAGTACAGAACGCATGCGCTTATCGGGCGGCAACCTGTTGGTGGGTACTAGTACGGTTAGCTTATATAACAGTAGTAGTGAAGTTGGCTCTCGTGTAGGCGATGGCGTCCTAATGGTTAATAGAAGCGGGTTGACTCCAGCTTACTTTAACAGGCTTTCAAACGACGGAACTATTGCAGACTTCCGCAAAGACGGCACAACCGTAGGTAGTATTGGTACAAACAGCACAGCTAACTTTTATATAAGAAGTAGTCAATCAGGACACGTTGGATTAGAGTTCGGTAGCCCTAACATTATGCCTATGAAAGACGGAGCATTAGCTGATAATGCTGTTGATTTAGGCATATCTACCCAACGCTTCAAAGACCTCTACCTATCTGGGAAAATTTGGACGAATACTGCAACTGGTCTTTCAATTACTGCTAACTCTAGCAATAGAGGAATCTTAAACCTTAGTACTAGCCAAGCATATCAATTAATAGGTGGTGGGTATTACGGCTACACAGGTTATAAAACTGGCGGATATCATCGTTGGTTTGGTTCTGATGGTTCTGAGGATATGCGCTTATCGGGCGGCAACCTGTTGGTGGGTAAGACTTCTGTTTCTTTAGGGGCGGTAGGTGTTGAAGTTAAACCTTTTGGTGAAGTTAGAGCAACAGCAAGTGGGGCTCAGGCATTGCAGTTAAATCGTTTAAGCAGTGACGGCATTATTGCAGATTTTCGCAAAGACAGCACATCCGTAGGTAGTATTGGTACTTTAAGCTACAACTCTTACATAGGCACAGGTGATACTGGCATACTGTTTGCCGCAAGTGTTAATTCTGTTCTTCCTCACAACACAACTACGAATGCAGCAAGAGATGCAGAGGTTGATTTAGGCTATTCAAGTGGCGGCACACAAAGGCGCTTCAAAGACCTCTACCTATCAGGGACGGCAAATGTCCAGTACGCAGGCGCAACTGACACTGGTATATATTTCAACGGTTCATTCAACGCGGTAGTGCCTTATCGCCCAGACACTGGTGTCGCTGTAGATGATTACTTAGATTTAGGTGTCTATTCTCACAGATGGGATGACATATTTGCGACTAACGGCACTATTCAAACCTCTGACCGAAACGAAAAGCAAGACATAGAGTCTCTCACAGAAGCCGAAGAACGTGTAGCAGTAGCGGCTAAAGGCTTACTCAAGAAATTCCGATGGAAGAACGCAGTGGAAGACAAGGGTGATGACGCAAGAATTCACTTTGGAATCATAGCGCAAGACCTACAGGATGCATTTGAGGCTGAAGGTTTAGACGCAGGTCGCTATGGAATGTTCACTAGTAATACTTGGACGAATGAAGACGGTGAGGAACAAACACGAATGGGTGTTCGCTACAGTGAACTACTCGCATTCATAATTTCAGCAATATAACGAGAGGATAATCTCATGGCAGTAACTAACACATGGTCAATAGCACAGTGCGAATATGTACTTGCAGAAGACGGACTAACCAATGTAATCAATTTACTTCACTGGCGCTTGAACGCAGAGGAGACCGTAGGTTCTGGCGATGATGCTGTAACTTATCACGCATCTTCTTATGGTACACAAAACCTTGGTGATCCTGATCCAGACAACTACACGCCTTATGCTGATGTAACTGAAGCTGAGTGTATAGCTTGGTGTCAATCAGAGATGGGTGAAGAGCAAGTTCAATCAATTCTTGATTCAGTAGCGGCTAACATTGAACTGCAAAAGAATCCTGTAGATGGTCACGGAGTGCCTTGGTGATGAGCGAGAAAGGCATAGTAATTCCTACATGGGCTATTCCATTAGTAGTATCTTTATTTGTAGGTGCTATTTCCTATGGGGCGGCACAAGCAAATGCTGAGACTACTACTAAAGAAGTTAAGCGTATTGAAGTCATTGTCAAAGAGACAGCTAAGAAGGCACAAGAGAACGGTCAGGCTCAAGCTGTAACAGAAACAAAGGTTGATGCGATTGTTGAGTCTCTTGCTCGTCAGGAAAAGATACAAGAAAAGACTAACGATCAAATTTCTGCGTTAGTGCAAGCGTTATTGGCTAAACAGTGAGAATGGTCTTTGCTTTGATCTTCTTTATCAATGGTGAGGTTGATGAGAGCAAGACTAGATATTACGTTAACAAACACTCCTGTGTCTATATGTGTCAGGAGTTAGCTAGACCACAACGAAAGTATGAAACTGTTGACTGTGTTTGCAAAGTGACGTGGGTAGACAATTCGACAAGAGTTATAAAGTGAAAACCCTTGTGTTTGTTCTGATGATTCAGACAATCAACAATAACTACGTTGAATCGGCTGAAGAGTATGCTTTTTTTCGTGATCTAAACAGATGCATCTATTTCAGTGAGTTGATAGCAAAGCAAATAAGGTTTAACGAATACCTACCTGTCACTGCGTATTGTGTTACGAAATGGGTAGACCCAGAAGAGACGGTAATTTTTGAATGAGTAACTTTGATTGGAAGGACAAGGAAGAATGGAAGGCTTTAATCTTTACAATTTTATTTTTTAGTATTGGTTTTAGTTCATTGCTATGGATAGATTAATACAAATTAAGTACAATGTAATTTCACTAACTTAAAGGAGAAGATCATGGGTGAGAAAAAAACAACTCCCATCACGATCAACGATGTAGAATACACGCTAGAAGATATGAGCGAAGAGCAACAAACTATGGTAAATCACGTTGCTGATTTAGATAGAAAAATTAGTAGTACTCGTTTTAACCTTGACCAATTAAGCGTAGGGCGAGAAGCATTTATGAATATGCTTACTCAACAGCTTGAAGTTGATGAAGCGGTAGACGAGGAAAACTAATGGCTACTGTCAAAGAGGCGTTATTAAAACTCGAAGCCCATGAACGTGAATGCGCTGTAAGAATGGAAGCCATCGAAGATAAGTTCAAAGCTATAGAGAAACGCCTCGATGAAGGTTCTGTTAGATTTAAAAAAGCAGAGATGATGGTCTGGGGAATGTATCCTCTGATCATCGGTTTGTTTCTAATTGAAAGGTTATCGTAATGGGTATTTTAAGCACTATTTTAGGAAGCGGTGATGTAATAGGCAAGGGTCTTGATCTTATTGATTCTATGCACACTTCTAAAGCTGAAGAAATAGAAGCTAAAACTAAAGCTAAAACAGATCTGTTAACGGCTTACTCGCCATTTAAGATTGCTCAAAGATATCTTGCCTTAATATTTGGTTTTACGTTTGTAAGCTCATACATAATGGTATTAGCATTATTTTTTCTTGGCAGGGATATCACGGAAGTTCAACAAATAATTTCTGCGTTTAAGATTGATTGGATAATGCTTACTATTGTGGCGTTTTATTTCGGTGGGGGAGCGTTTGAAGGCGCAAGAAA
>Ga0206128_1003299_pt1 | contig 13539 bp, 9 predicted proteins | sample Helgoland_Spring_7_FD_148601 | JGI IMG/M metagenome (GOLD analysis project Ga0206128, IMG submission 148601) | Pelagic subsurface seawater microbial communities from Kabeltonne, Helgoland, North Sea - Helgoland_Spring_Bloom_20160426_1 | ecosystem: Environmental > Aquatic > Marine > Epipelagic ...
TTTCTTGTGGTCCCACATGGACTCGAACCATGGACCACCTGATTATGAGTCAGGTGCTCTAACCAACTGAGCTATAGGACCGGCATTATGGCTGCAAAAATAATGTGTTTTAATAGCTACACAAACTTTTTTTAACTTAATTACGCTCTTGGCACAATTCTACCAAGACCCCGTTGCTAGATTTAGGATGTAAGAACACCACCCATTTATTATCTGCGCCCATTTTTGGCTCTTGATTTAACACCACAAACCCCTGTTTTACAAGTCGCTGGGTTTCCTTTTTAATATCATCTACAGCAAAGGCAATATGGTGTACACCCTCGCCTTTTTTGGCGATAAATTTTGCAATGGCACTCTCTTTATTAGTTGGCTCCAAAAGCTCAATTTTGCTTTCTCCACATTTAAAAAATGCTGTGTTTACACCCTCACTGGCAACCTGCTCTGTTTTGTAATGAGCGTACCCAAGAAGGGAGCTATAAATTTGTGTTGCCGCCTGCATATCTTTAACGGCAATGCCTATATGTTCTATTTTGCGCATAGATGTTAGTTTTAATGTGCTTTTTGAGAGTATCTGCCAGCGCTTAAACACAGCAGGGGCCTCTTTATATATTATATTAGTATCAAAAATAACAATTACCCAGCAACCAAAATAGGCCTCATACCATTAATTATAGTACTTTTACCACATGATAGAAAGTAACAGACAGAAAAAAATTGCAGGGGTGCTACAACAAGACCTTGCAAAGGTATTACAAAACAAGCTCAGGGAAGCAGGGCAATCTAGCATTATAATTTCAGTAAGCAAGGTGAGTGTCACCACAGATTTATCTATTGCAAAGGTGTATGTGAGTGTGTTTCCATCCGCAAACGCATCACAAATCACAGATGAGTTAAACGGTATTAAGCCAAAAATAAAGCATGAAATCGCCCAGCTTACAAAACATCAGCTTCGAAGAATGCCGGAGCTTACCTTTTACAATGATGACTCTCTAGATTACATAGAGAAAATTGAAGATGCTGTAAAGGGAAATCAAAACCCCATACAAGATCCAGAATTGCTTCCAAAAAGGAGAAAATCATAAGCTATTGAAAATCTCGCTGTACATCGCAAAGCGGTATCTTTTTTCCTCCAGCAGCAGCAACGCCATTAATATTATTACCGCTATTGCTGCTACAGGAGTTGTGGTAGGGTCTTTGGTTTTGTTTATCGTGCTATCTGGGTTTTCTGGGCTTAAAGCCTATAGCCTTGAGTACACCAATATTTTTGATAGCGACTTAAAAGTGTATCCCGCCTCGGGTAAAACAATACGCTTTACCCAAGGGCAAAAAAAAGCCCTTACAAGCTTGCCCGAAGTGATTGCAGCCTCTCAAACCATAGAAGAGAGAGTCTTTATTCAGTTTAAAGGTAAAAACGATATGGCCTTTATTAAAGGGGTAGACGCCCACTATGATCTTGTAAACCCCACAGATAGTATTCTTCTTTCCAGAGAATGGTTAGCCCCAAACAAAAGGGAGGTCGTTATTGGTTATAACACCTCACATAAACTTGGTCTTGGCGCAAGAGATTACAGTGGTCTTTTAGAAATTTTTGTTCCCAAGCCAGGGCTAGGACAAATAGATCCATTAAACCCCACTAAAGATTTTACCAAGCAAACAGCTGTGGTCTCTGGGATCTATTTTGTAAATCAAGAACTCAACTCAAAATACGTCTTTAGTGATTTAAACTTTGCCAGAAGTCTCTTGTCTTTAGATAGCACGAAAATTTCTGCTCTAGAAATAAAACTTGCTCCAAATACCTCTGCAAGCAAAACAAAACAAAAAATAGCAGCCCTATTCAAAGAAGAGGTGCTCATAAAAACCCGCATACAACAAAATGATGCGCTCTATAAAATGCTAAACACAGAAAACATTGCTGTGTACCTTATTTGCACCCTAGTAATGATTATTGCCTTATTTAATGTCATTGGAGCTATTATTATGATGATACTTGACAAAAGAAAAAACATTAAAACATTATATAACATGGGTGCAACCATCAAAGAAATAAGAAGTATTTTCTTTTTGCAAGGCGCACTAATGACGCTCTTGGGTGGAGCCCTTGGAATTACCCTAGGAATTATAATAGTATGGCTGCAGGCAGAGTTTTCCCTTTTGTATATAACCCCTAATTTGCCCTATCCAGTAAAACTACTAGGGTTAAATATACTTATTGTGTTTTGTACTATTTCTGGCCTTGGGCTATTGGCAGCCAAAATTGCAGCAAGTAGAGTAAGAGAACAACTACTAGAGTAGCTTACACAAACTGATGGTCTCCAAATCTCTCTAAGACCTCATCAAAAGCCTTGAAAACATCTTGGCTATGATCACTAGTCACCATTTTCATGCGGTACTCTTTAAAATGAGGAATCCCTTTAAAATAATTTGTATAATGCCTTCTGGTTTCAAAAACCCCAAGGACTTCTCCTTTCCAGTCTATGGCCATTTCTAAGTGGCGTCGGGCAGCCTCAACCCGCTGCTGCATTGTGGGAGGGGCTGCATGAGTACCTGTTTTAAAAAAGTGTTTTACCTGGTTGAAAAACCAAGGGTTTCCTATGCTTGCGCGCCCTATCATGGCGCCGTCAAGACCAAATTTATCTCGCATAAGCACGGCCTTCTCTGGGCTGTCTACATCTCCATTCCCAAAAACAGGAATGTGCATGCGTGGGTTATTTTTAACATCTGCAATAGGGTGCCAATTTGCCTCTCCTTTATACATCTGTGCTCGAGTCCTGCCGTGAATAGAGATGGCCTTACAGCCCACATCTTGTAAACGCTCTGCTACCTCGACAATTTTAATAGAGTCTTCATCCCAACCCAACCGTGTTTTTACCGTTACGGGCAACTTAGTATGTTTTACCATTGCCTGGGTAAGAGAGACCATAAGATCTATATCTTTTAAAATACCCGCACCAGCACCTTTGCTCACCACTTTTTTAACAGGACATCCAAAATTAATGTCTATAATATCTGGGCCACTAGCCTCCACAATTTCTATACTCTTTAGCATAGACTCCAAAACAGCTCCAAAGATTTGAATCCCTACGGGTCGCTCTTTTTCATAGATATCTAGCTTCATAACGCTTTTTGCGGCGTCACGAATAAGCCCTTCGCTGGAGATAAACTCTGTATAGACAACGTCTGCGCCCTGTTCTTTACAAAGTGCCCTAAATGGAGGGTCACTTACGTCTTCCATAGGCGCAAGTAATAGCGGAAATTCACCAACATCTATGTCTCCAATTTTAGCCATGTGCTTTACTCATAGTACCGAGCAGTTTTTTATTCTTATTATATATTGCAAAAATAGTAAAATTATGTTCTGAATCTTTCAAAAAAAACAGCCCGCTTTAGTTGAGCCTGTCGCTCTCCTTTGTGGTGCTGGTGCGGTTGTTGTCTTGAAGTTTTGAGTTCCCGAAATTGTAGGTAAAACCAACTCTAAACAATCTAGATTCTGGCCTGGCAAAATAAATATTGTCTTGATTTGCATATCTTGAGGCAACAGGAATGTTGTTGGTATTAAAAATGTCATCTACACCAATGGTGATACTGCCTTTTTTATCCCATATCTTTTTCTTAATAGAGGCAGAAAGATTAAACTGATTTTTATAGGTGTAAGAGCCAAAAATAAGATTTGAGATATACAGCATTGTAATATCACTGGTGATATTTGCCTGTTCACTTACAACAAGGCCACTGTAGATTTGTCCATAAAAACCATAAGTGTTTACAAGGGCTTTTTCTTGGGCGCTTTGCTGAGCTAAAAACTCATTCTCTATAAAAAATCCAGAAGTGACCACCTGCAAATACCACCATGAACTTACCGATTTTGCATAGGTGAGATCTAGGCTGTATTGGTAACCCTGTAATAAGTTTGATTCCAGATTTTGTAGTACCCGCGTGGTATTGTCTTGAAATCTTAACTCCTCCAAAGGGTTTTGAATGTGCCAATAGTAAGCCTCCAAAAACCACGTGTTTTTATACGTGTAGCTTACGGTGTATTTTGAGTCTATTTCTGGCACCAGATTTGGGTTTCCATCTGTGTAATTATTTTCATTAATAAAATATCTAAAAGGATTTAAACTCTCATAACTTGGTCTGGTGATAGACCTAGAGTAACTAGCGCCAAAGCTGCTATTTTGATTGGCATCATACAGCAGTGACATGTTAGGAAACAACTCAAAATAATATTGACTGTTTACTTGGCCCGCGTTTTTTGAAGCCCCTTTTACATCTGTTTGCTCTGCACGCAAACCAAGGTCTAGACTCCATAAATCCCACGCTCTTGATATAGTAAAGTATGCTGCAAAAATATTTTCTTGATAATCAAACTCATCAGAGAGAATTTGGTCTACTACTGCCCCTTGAGTTGTTTGATTAAAAAACTCCTGAGTGCTACTTATTTTTATATCACTGAACTTTAAACCCCAATCAAGGGTCCCACGGGTAAGGGGAGCGCTAAGGTCTATTTGCCCTGTTATAATAGAACTATCTTGAGTGCCATCTGTTGTAAAGTCATTGCTTCTTGTTAGCTCGCCAGTGGGCAGAAAATATCTAGTTTGTACGTTTTGTGATCTATCTGCGCTATAGCTTATGTAATTTGCCTGAGAAACTATCTGGGCTCCACTATCATCATTTTTCCAACTATGATTTGCATTAAGCGAAATGTTTGATGTATTTCTAATAGAGTTTCCTTTGGTTGTAAAGGTAGAGTCTAGTTGCTGGGTGTTGCTTGTGTTATAACTAAGTGCTTGGTTATTAAAATCCTTGTCTGGAGAGATAAAAACAGACGCGTTAATCCCAAAGGTATGTTGCTGGCTTGCTTCGATGTCTAAAACCACATTTGCCTGATGGGAGTTGCTGTTAGTTTCTCTAGTAAAATAAGAGTCTCTATATCCGCTTGTTGTGATTTCATCGGGTTCAAAAAAACGCGTATTATTTTGATCTTCTTTAAACTCTTTTCTTGGAGCGTATGAATAGTTTGCATAGCCATTAAGCCACTTGTTTTTGTAGAATTGAGAGGTCGCTATATTGTATTTTGCATACACAGATTGCTCGTAAGTGGTTGAGGCAGAACCCTTGTATCCAACAGCAACAGCCTTTGTGGTATTGAGGTTTATTACCGTTGTTGCATCTGCATCATATTTTGAAGATGGATTTGTAATTACCTCCACAGACTTTAAGAGTGTTGCGCTTGTGCTTTCAAGTAAAGAACGTGTTTCCTCACCAGAGAGATAGACTCGTTTGTTGTTTATGTAAATAACGGGGCTGTTATTTTTTACAGATATCCCTTGTTGAGAGACAACAACTCCAGGAGTTTTTTTAAGCACATCTAAGGCGCTCCCGGAAGCAATAGACGTATTTTCTATATTAAAAACAAGCTGCCCTGGCGCTTTTTGTATCGTTGGTCTTTTTAAAGTAATAACCGCCTGGTCAAGCATCTCGCTGCTTTCTAGAAGAACAATAGCTCCAAAAGATACTGGGTTTATGAGGTTTACTTGCCTAGTCTGTGACTGAAAGCCCATAAAACTAAAGTGAAGGGTGTAGCTGCCGTGTGCTAAGTTTTCTAGCGTAAAATTTCCTGAATCGTCTGTGGTGGTTCCTTTCGCAAAAACAGCGCCAGAGGCGCCTTTCTCCTCAGAGATTTTATTTGCCAAGACCGTAACAAAAGAAATAGGGGTGTTGTTTTGGTCTAAAACAGTTCCCCTTACGCTGCTTTGTTGACAATAAGACGTTATTGGAAAAAGTATAAAAAACAAAAACACTGCCTTTATAGCGCTATAAAAACCCTTGAGTCTTTGGGGTGAAAAAACTAGATTGTATTGCATAAATAGGGGGCAGAATTCATGAAGCTTAATTTGGCGCTACAACAAAGATGTAGAATTATAACCAAACATTTTCATGGTTTTGCTAAAAATCGATTAAAGGTATGGTGTGTACATGATGGCCTTTTGTGGTATCTTTACAGCCTTAAATTTGCTTGATATGCTTGCAAATTATTGTTTTCAAACAACAAGCTACATGAAGAACATTCGCAACTTTTGCATTATTGCCCATATTGATCACGGTAAAAGCACCTTGGCAGATAGATTATTAGCCGCCACGGGCGCAGTTACCGAGCGTGAATCTCAAGCGCAATTGCTTGACAATATGGATATAGAACGTGAACGCGGTATTACCATAAAGAGTCACGCCATACAAATGAACTACACCCAAGATGGCCAAGAGTATGTATTAAACTTAATTGACACCCCTGGCCATGTAGATTTCTCTTATGAAGTCTCTCGCTCTATTGCTGCCTGTGAAGGGGCGCTGCTAGTGGTTGATGCTGCACAAAGTATACAGGCCCAAACAATATCTAACTTATACCTTGCTCTTGAGAACGATTTAGAAATTATTCCTGTGCTCAATAAAATAGACCTTCCGTCTGCTAATCCAGAAGAAGTAACAGATGATATTGTTGATCTTTTGGGTTGTGATCCAGAAGAAATCATTCCCGCTAGTGCAAAAACTGGAATTGGAATTACAGAAATATTAGCTGCTATTATAGAGAGGGTTCCTGCCCCAAAAGGAGTTAAGGAAGAGTCCTTGCAGGCTTTAATTTTTGATTCTGTGTACAACCCTTTTAGGGGCGTCGAAACGTATTTTAGAATATTAAATGGAGAAATTAAAAAAGGCCAACATATTAAGTTTATGGCAACGGGAAAAAACTATTATGCAGATGAAGTTGGCACCCTAAATTTAACACAAACACCAAAAAAAGTAATTTCAACAGGTGATGTTGGGTACCTTATAACAGGTATTAAAGAAGCCAAAGAAGTAAAGGTTGGTGACACCATTACAGACGCTAAAACTCCAACTACAAACATGATTGAAGGGTTTGAGGATGTAAAGCCAATGGTTTTTGCGGGTATTTACCCTGTAGATACAGAAGATTACGAAGAACTACGCGCCTCTATGGAGAAACTACAACTCAATGACGCATCGCTGGTTTTTGTGCCAGAGAGTTCTGCAGCTCTTGGGTTTGGATTTAGGTGCGGGTTTTTAGGGATGCTACACCTTGAGATTATTCAAGAACGTTTAGAGCGAGAGTTTGACATGACTGTTATTACAACGGTGCCCAACGTATCCTACAACGCCTTTACCAACAGAGAGCCAGATACAGTGCTTTTGGTAAACAATCCAAGCGATTTACCAGATCCCTCTAAGATAAACCGAATGGAAGAGCCTTTTATAAAGGCAACCATTATCACAAAGTCAGACTTTGTGGGTAATGTTATGTCTTTGTGTATAGAAAAGCGCGGGCAAATCACCAACCAAACCTATTTAACTACAGAGCGTGTAGAACTTACTTTTGATATGCCTTTGGCAGAAATTGTATTTGATTTTTACGACCGCCTAAAGACTGTCTCAAAAGGATACGCATCTTTTGACTATGCGCCCATTGGCATGCGAGAATCAAAGCTAGTGCGCCTAGATGTTTTGTTAAACGGTAATATTGTTGATGCCCTGTCTTCTTTATTACACCAAGACAATGCCCAAGATATTGGAAGAAAAATGTGTGAAAAACTTCGCCAGCTTATTCCAAGACAACAATTTGATATACCAATACAGGCAGCCATTGGCGCGAAAATTATCTCAAGAGAAACTGTAAAAGCAGTTCGTAAAGACGTTACAGCCAAGTGTTATGGAGGGGATATTTCTAGAAAAAGAAAGCTTCTAGAAAAGCAGAAAAAAGGGAAAAAACGCATGCGCCAAGTAGGTAATGTTGAGATTCCACAAGCGGCTTTTATGGCTGTTTTAAAACTCAATGATTAACCCCCAAGTTAGTTACAAGGCAGGGCGTCCAGCTCTGCGTAGGCGCTTTGATCCATGCCCGCGCAACCATTATTTATATACGCTAGTAATGCTGCCTTATACTCATTACAGTTTTCTGTAGAAGGATCTTGATTATAGGCCTGTGCTGCATCATTTAAGTCTGGGATTGCTGTTATACAATCAAAATTTCCTGACTCAGAGCCGTCACAACAAACAAGAAAAAAGACAAGAGCGCCTGCCATAAAAATTGCTTTTTTTATTTCAATAAGGCGTGTAAACATAGCAGTTAGATTCTCTTGATGTTCTTTATTATTCCTGTGCTGGAGATTGTGGGGTTTTGGTAGTCATTACATCTTCAAAATCCATAGGCCTTCCAATATAGGCAATGATAGTTTTTTCTTCTATTGCACTGTCTTTTACCGAGCCCACTAGGCTAATGATACCCTGCGGGTTTTTTACAAATAAAGCAATGGCATCTTGGTTGTCATTGATCAGGTCTATCATGTCTTTATATATTTCTGGGCTTGAGGCTTGAACCTCTTGTATAGAAGGAAACGCCTCGGCAACACGCATTAATTCAAGATAGTCATGGGTGGGGCAAAACAAATCACTGCTCTTGGTTTTTTTACTTCTCAACTCCTCAGAGCTAATAAGCCTGTAGGTGCCGTTTTCGCCAAAATCTTTTCCTAGCTTATCCATGGCGTATCTATTAATAACATCATTGCCAGTCATTGATAATAAATAACCCATGTCACTGAGTTCTATATTGTCGCTCAAATCGTCATTATAAATATTTGCAGCCAAGGCGTCAATGCCCAACTCTTTTGCTTTCTCTACATTTGCTTTATTGCTATCTATAAGCACCACGCGGCGATTGTTTTTTTGGAGATAGGCAGCAATTAATCTAGAAACGCGAGACCCTCCAATAATCATAATCCCCTCACTCTTTTTCAAAAATACGCCCAATAAAGAGGCAACCATTCTTGCTGTAGTTGCGTTTAAGAGCACCGTAACAAGCACCAGTCCAAAGACAAGAGGGGTAATGTATTGTGCTCCAGGGACGCCCATTTCAACTAGTTTTGTCCCAAATAGAGAAGCTATACCCGCCGCAACAATACCACGAGGGCCTACCCAAGAAATGAATAATTTTTCGTTGGTATTAAGGTCTGAGTTTGTGGTGCTTAAAAAGACACCTAGGGGCCTGACTACAAAAATAACTACTGCAAATAAAATGGCTGTTTCCCAATTGTATATCAGGAGTAAATCATCGATACTGATGTTTGCAGAAAGCAAAATAAACAAGATGGATATAAGAAGTACACTTAGTGATTCTTTAAAGTATAGAAGTTCTTTTAGGTTTGGCAGATCGCTGTTTCCTAGATACATTCCCATCACAACTACGGCTAAAAGGCCAGATTCATGAGCAAACAAATCACTAAGCACAAAAATGAGTAGCACCATAGACAAAGAGGCTACGTTTAAAAGATAATGAGGAATCACTTTTCTTTTAACGGCATGATACATGGCAAAACCTCCAGCCAGACCAAAAGCAAAACCAATTACTATGATCTTTCCAAACTCCAAAAGAGCGTGTTTGGTGTAGCTGCCCCCAGATCCGTGGGCTTGTGAGCCTACCTCTTCTAACCCTTGAACAGGAACATTTACACTAATAAAACCAAAAACTAAAACAGCTACAAGGGCTCCAATTGGATCAATTAAAATACCCTCCCATTTTAAAACTGCAGAGACGTCTTTGCGCAAGGGAATGTTTCTTAAAATAGGTGTTATTACTGTTGGTCCTGTAACAATAATAAGCCCAGAGAACAAAAAAGAAACTTGCCAATCAAGGCCAAGCACATAATGTGCTGCCAAACCGGCTCCAAAAAAAGTAACAATGGAGCCAAGACTAATAAGTTTTCCTATAACCCCCCCTACTTTTTTTATTTCGCTCATCTTAAGGGTTAAACCACCTTCAAAAAGAATAATACCAATAGCTAAGGAAACAAAATAAAACAGGCTCTCTCCTGGGAAGAAACCTTTTTGTGAATTCCATATAGGTTGTATCCATTGTGTGCCGTCTTCAGAATAAAATGTAGACAAGGGGCCAACAGCCAAACCAATTAAAATAAGGGGTAAAATGGCTGGGATTTTTACTTTCCAAGCAATCCATTGTGCAAAAATTCCTAAGATGATAATTCCAGCAAGCTCTAACATAAGTGTCTTATTTATATGCAAAGTAGAAAGAACCCTTGAATTGTTAAAATTTATTTTTTTGAATAGCAAAACAGGCGGGGTCTGTTAGTTTTTTAACAGGGTAGCTAAATCTTTTGCGTACTCTATAAATGCGATTGTTTCGTCGGTTCTTGCTAATTTAATTTTATCAAAAATAAATAACGCTTCTCCGTTACTTTCTATGTGATATATTTGATGATTTTCTAAAAAATTTATAATCTCTTCTGTGAAAAATGAGCGTATTTCAGATTCATTATTTCCCATAAGAAGGAATTTTTTAGAAAATTCTGGATATATCTCAAAATTAATGTCTTTATAGCCAGTAAGGGCCACCACCCTGTCAAAAATTTTTCCTAAAACACCCTCTTTTTCCATAGCAAAGACTGGGATTTTTTTGTTTAAGCTTAATACCATCATGGTCGTATTAAAGGTTTCTGCGGTAAAAGCTTGGCCCTCATTGAAGGTTATATCTGCAATTTCCCAAGATGCGCCAAGAGAGTTAAAACTTCCGTTGAGGCAATTGTATTTGTGATCAATGGGTCTAATTTCAAAAAAATGAAACTTTTTTAGATATGTTGTATTCCAATCAACTTGGCTATTGTATTGATAATTTCTTTCTGTGGCTAAATTTCGTAACCTTTTTTGTCTTTGTGATAGTTTGACTTTGGACCCTGTTAGATTAATTTTAAGGGCTCTGTTGTAGGTAGATGAAGAAACATGACCGTCTAAACCCGTAATAAAAGCCTTGCCGCCAGCGGCTCTTTGGGTTTTTAAAAACTCTACTAAAAAATCCATATAAGTAATCCCCACCAACCTGGTTTCCGATAAATCAATATTAACATCTGCTCCTGAAGGAATCTTAGCCACTAGCTTATCTACTTTTAAAATGCCTAAAAAATTTGCAACTCCCCTAATTTTTAAATCAAAGCTGCCGTCTGGTCTTTTAATTAATTTGGTTCGTGAACTATAAACCATTTTAAAAAATTGAGCAATAGAGACCCTTGCTAATAACATGTGGGTAATAAGGGCTAACAATAAGCCTCCAAGAAGTCCAATTAATAAGTTGGTATATAGAGTTAAAACCATGGTGGCTACAAAAAAGATCAATTGCTCTGTACCCTGTCTATAAGCTTGTTTGAACACCGCAGGAGATGCCAATTTAAACCCTGTATACACAAGAAGTATTGCAAAGGCACACAAGGGAACCTGTCTCATTACGGGGCTTAAAATTACAATAAACAGCAGCAGCAAAAGACCTTGGTATAAGTTAGACCATTTAGTTTTAGCGCCATTATGAATATTGACCGTACTACGAATAATCACTGCGATAATAGGCAGGCCTCCTATTAAGCCTGCCGCCATAGTGCTTATTCCAATTCCCGTTAAATCTTTATTTAAATCCGTTTTTCTTTTGTAAGGGTCAATTTTATCTACCGCTTTTGCAATTGCTAGGGACTCAATACTGGTGATGATTAGCATTGAAAATACTGTTATCCAAAATTCGATCGTGTTTATTTTACTGAAATTTGGATGCATTATAGAGTCCGTTATGTTGTCAGGAATATCAAGCAAAAGTTGAGGGCCAACTTCAAACGATTTTCCAAAAAACAGTAATGTTTGGTAATCAAAAAAATTAAATGCGTAAACAAAGGGAATCGAAAGGGCAATAACCCACATTGGAGCAGGAAGAAGATGAAAAAAGCGGTAGCTTGTTTTGGAGTGTATTATTAACAAAAACAACCCTAGCAGCGCAATTACCAACACAAAGGGGTTTACCTCTGGCAACAGCACAACAGCGTCAATCAAATTTTGTATAATACTAGGGCTTTCAGAATCTGTCCCCATCGCTACATGAATTTGTTTGGCAAAAATAATTATGCCGATTGCCGCTAAAATTCCGTGAATTACTGTGCTGTGAAAAATATCTGCTAAGCGCCCTAATTTGAGTATTCCTAACAATGTTTGAAGTGCTCCAGAGATAACCACTGCTGCCAGGACATAATTGAAAGCTTGACCTGTCCCGTCATCCATAAGGGTGATGCCTAAAAGAATTACACCAATTACACCCTTTGCGGGTCCATTTACTGATATATGTCCCCCTCGGTAAAGCGTGGTAACAATACCACCAACAATGGCAGAAATGATGCCAGACATTGCTGGTGCTCCCGCAGCTAGTGCTATACCTAAAGAAAGCGGCAATGCAATAAGAGCAACGCTAACAGCTGCAATTAAATCGTTTTTCAAATTTTCTGCTAATCCCTGAATCCCTTTTTTGGGCAATGCTTCCATAAAATTAAATACTGGTTGATGGGTTAATTATTTAAGCTAAAGTAGTAAATATCGGTAATTAATAGCAATGAACACACTGTGTGTTTTGCCAACCATTATAAATACCCCTGTATTTTGGTGTATCTCTCAAGGAGACAAAGAGTTATGTTACAACAAAAAAAAAGAGAATAAACTATTAGGGTTACCAACTAATATTTGGAGCTTATGGCCAATAGCGAGAAAAATTAATAAGACCGCAAGCATTTTAGCAAACCCCGGTGTTTTTGTATTTTGCATCTCTATGAAATTACATCCAATAGAAGCTGGAAATTTTAAACTTGATGGAGGCGCTATGTTTGGTGTTGTTCCAAAAACCTTGTGGAACAAAACAAATCCATCTAATGCCAACAACATGATAGATATTGCGGCGCGCTGCTTATTACTTGAAGATGGCAACAAGCTCACCTTGATAGATACCGGGATGGGAGATAAACAATCAGAAAAATTTTTTGGATACTACCACAGGTGGGGCGATCACTCTTTGGAAAAGTCCTTAAAGAAGGCTGGATTCCATAAAGATGATGTTACAGATGTGTTTATGACACATCTACATTTTGATCATTGCGGGGGCGGTGTTGATTGGAACAAGGACAAAACAGGGTATGTCCCCGCCTTTAAAAATGCACATTATTGGAGTAATAAAGCCCACTTTAAGTGGGCTACAAAGCCAAACAGAAGAGAAAGGGCTTCTTTTTTAGAAGAAAATATTTTACCCCTGCAGCAAAGTGGGCAATTAAAGTTTATTGACGGCCCAAACAGCAGCTTTTCCAAAGAGAATAATAGCATCGATTACTTAAAAACCTCAGCGCTAGATTTTGGTGTTTTTTTTGCGGATGGTCACACAGAAAAACAGATGTTACCCACTGTTGTACACCAAGGTAAAACAATTGTTTTTATGGGGGACCTACTACCTACGGCCGGGCACCTGCCCTTGCCGTTTGTTATGGGGTATGACACAAGGCCGCTGCTTACTTTGCCAGAAAAAGAAAAGTTTTTAAACGCTGCTGCAGACCATAATTATTATTTATTTTTGGAACACGACGCTCACAACCAAATTATAACCGTAAAACACACAGAAAAAGGAGTGCGCCTTAACAGGGTCTTTGCCTTTGATCAATTATTTAATTA
>Ga0206128_1003307_pt1 | contig 13499 bp, 9 predicted proteins | sample Helgoland_Spring_7_FD_148601 | JGI IMG/M metagenome (GOLD analysis project Ga0206128, IMG submission 148601) | Pelagic subsurface seawater microbial communities from Kabeltonne, Helgoland, North Sea - Helgoland_Spring_Bloom_20160426_1 | ecosystem: Environmental > Aquatic > Marine > Epipelagic ...
ACCCAATGTGGGCGAGTCGCCCACACTCCTATCGCGGTCAATTGCTCAAGTAAGCCGCATATCAGGGACCCTTGTCTCTTAGATGAAACGGCCTGTCGTCTCAATCGAGACTTTGCCACTAATCGCCGATGAACCTTTTTTTGCATGAAAGCGTAGCAGAAGAGGGCTTTGTTAGGCTTGCATCTCCTGCAATTACATGAAAACGGTATACCTATAGTTAATTTAGTAATTTACACTAAGAACGGTAAGTTAATAACGATCGTATAGAGTAGACTATTTAAAAGTACAACGCTCTACTGGGTTCAGCGCACCTCACCTATGTAGCCAATCAAGATGCTAAATAAAATAAAACCGACTTTTTCCGTCCGGAAGAAAATTGTGCTAGGATATGCCATCGCGATATTATTTATTGTGCTAATCAGCAGCATTTACTACAGGTGCCTACTTAAGCTGCAAAGTGCAGAGGATCAGCTTCACCGTTCCCATTTGGTATTGAGCGCGCAGGCTAATTTGATAGCATGCTTGAAAGACGCCGAAACGGGGCAACGTGGGTTCCTCATTACTGGCGAAAATAAATATCTAAAACCGTTTAACAGGGCGAGAAAAGAAATTGATGGAAATTTATCGGCCCTAGCTGACTTGATTCAGAATGATGCCAGTCGTCAAGAATCGCTCAAGTCTGTTAAGCAACTGATCGCACAAAAGTTTGCGGAATTAGACGCGACCATTGACGCGCGGAGAACGAAGGGCAGTGACGCTGCCTTTAAAATCGTAGCTACCGACCTAGGCTATAGTATAATGGATGCAATCCGCCGAGAAATAGATCAGATGGATGCAGCAGAAAATTTATTGTTGGTGAAACATGCAGCTGGCTCGCGGCATATTTTTAAACAGTCCAACAACCACATTTTGACTGCTTCACTCGGAGCCATCTTTGTAATGATAACTTTCGGCTACTTAATTACCAGAAACATCGCGAACCCTCTCAAGCAACTTGCGAGGATTGCGAGCAATGCTTGCGACGGCGACTTCAGTACCCAGATTGAAGTTCAAAGCCGCACTGACGAAGTCGGAGATCTATCGAGGACTTTTAATGCGATGATGATCTCACTCGATGCCACTAAGCTCAAACGCGATGAAGCACAGCTCAGTGCTGAGGCTGCCAGTCTGGCCAAGAGTGAATTTCTTGCCAATATGAGTCATGAGATCCGCACGCCTATGAACGGGATTTTAGGTTTACTTAAACTACTGCAGCATACTGAGATGACTACGCAGCAGCAGAACTACACCCGCAAAATGAAAAACGCCAGCGAATCGCTGCTGACCCTGATTAACAACATTTTGGATGTCTCCAAAGTTGAGGCTGGTGAGATGACTCTGGAATCCGAAATCTTTGTGCTCGATACAGTCATGACTGATCTTAGCGACCTCTTGTCAGCTTATCTAGAGGAAGATGAAATCGAAATTATTTACGATTTCGGTCTGAGTATGCCCACTGATTTGATTGGTGATTCGATGCGCCTACGTCAGGTGCTGCTCAATCTTGCTGGCAATGCCATCAAGTTTACACAGCAGGGTGAAGTGGTGCTGAGCACTAGGGTCATTCGCCAGCATGAGCAATCGGTCGATATCGAGTTTTCTGTAACGGATACTGGCATAGGATTGTCCTCTAACCAATTGGAACACATTTTTCTCAACTTCAAGCAGGCTGAGTCATCGACGTCCCGACGCTTTGGCGGTAGCGGCTTAGGATTGGCCATTTGCAAAGAGTTGGTCGAACTCATGGGGAGTACTTTACAAGTGGAGAGCCAATTGGGCAAGGGTAGTCGTTTTTTCTTCACACTGCATATGCAGTGTGCCCCCACAACTAAGCGGATGACGCCAATGCCACCGATGCGAGTGTTGGTTGTGGATGACCACCCTATGGCTAGGGAAACACTACAAAAATTAGTCTGGTCGATTGGCTTGGAATGTTGCAGCGCCAGTAGTGGCAAGCAGGCTCTGCAGATGCTTCAGCAGGCGGATTCAATCGCCTACCAGCTGATACTGATCGACGATACCCTGCCGGGCCTAGATGGCCTAGAGACCGCTCGGCGCATTCGCAGTCCGTTCGTAACTCAACAAGGCGCACCAGCGGTGATCATGGTCTCCGCTCGGTAAAAGCTGGTAGCGAATCAAATAGAAGGCAACGGCGCCTACATCGCTCACTTAGTCAAGCCCATCACAGCTGGCATGCTCGCGGACGCGATATCGAAAGTCACATCCTTACCTTCCAATAGCAGTACACGCAAAAGCGAGCTACAGAACACCCAGCGTCTGCTGGGTTTAAACTTGTTGGTGGTAGAAGACAACTTGCTGAATCAGCAAGTTGTCGGAGAGCTTTTGCAGAGAAGCGGAGCCAGGGTGACGATTGCCTCCAATGGAATAGAGGGTAAGATGCGTGCGCTGGCAGCGAGTATACCGTTTGATGCCATTCTAATGGACATGCAGATGCCAGGCATGGACGGCCTAGAGGCAACCCGTCAAATCCGCCAACATACTAGAATGCATTCAGTTCCTATTATCGCGCTAACTGCGAATGCCATGTCAACAGACCACGAGGCCTGCATTGGGGTGGGCATGGTCGACCATATTAGTAAGCCCATAGAGCTCGAGCAGTTGCTGGCAACGATTGAGCGCCACATAACAACCTGTCAGCTAAATGTTGGTGACTCAGCAATCAAGCATCCGACCAGTAGCGCAACTGCTGTAATTGATACTGCGCAAGCGATCGTAGCATTAGGTGGCGGACGAGATTTATATATTACGCTACTGGAAATCTTCCGGACTGATTCCTTAATTCAGTTGAAGGATATTAAGAAAGCTTTATCGGAACGTAACAATAAAGCGGCAGAGTTGCACCTGCACAACCTCAAAGGAATGGCGGGAACCATGGGCGCCGTTGCCTTGCAAAAGCTTACGGCCAATATTGAAACAGAACTAAAGCTCGCATCAAACACACCGCTTTCTAGCGAAGAATCGCTCCAGACCTACAACTTAATTGAATCTTGCCTAACCGAAACACTTGACCAACTTGGATTAATGTTCCCGCTCGAAGGATTAAGCTGAACTGGCCAATTAAACGAAGGTATCGGCCCGTCGAAGAGGGCGACGTTACCAACAGCGCTGCAAGGTACTGCGACTTCAAATTCGAAGTCGCGCAGCAGTATAGATTTGGCTGAATTGCGAGAATTGTATATTTCTTTGCATTTCAATTGAGATTTGTTCGCAAGTAGGTGAGTTTGCTGGCGTGAATGATGTACTGCCATTTGATTACCGCCGTGTGCGGACTGATTTTCCTATCCTCGAGACCAAAGTGCGCGGCAAGCCCTTGACCTATCTGGACAGCGCCGCGACAGTGCAGAAGCCACTTGCGGTGATTGAAACGATCGACCGCTACTATCGTGCGGAGAATTCAAATATCCATCGTGGTGTCCACTATTTGAGTGAAAAGGCGACGGATGCCTACGAGGCGACCCGCGCCAAAGCGGCGGCCTTTATTGGCGCGGTGGATCCGGATGAAGTGATCTTTACCAGCGGTACAACTCAGGGGATTAACCTGATCGCGCATGGCTTTACTGAGTCCGTGTTGCAGGCTGGGGACGAAATTTTGATCACGCATATGGAGCATCATGCCAATATTGTGCCGTGGCAGATCGCGGCTCAGAAAACCGGGGCCGCCTTAAAGGTCGTGCCTGTAAATGATGATGGCGTACTCGATATGGAGGCTTATGCGGCATTGCTCTCGGAGAAGACTAAACTTGTCGCGGTGGTGCACGTATCGAATTCGCTGGGCACCATCAATCCAGTCAAAACAATGATCGAGCAAGCGCATGCACTGAACGTGCCAGTGTTGGTTGACGGCGCACAGTCGACACCGCACATGCCGGTGGACGTGGCGGATTTGGGATGTGACTTTTTCGTGTTCTCTGGGCACAAGGTCTGCGGCCCTACTGGAATCGGCGTGCTGTGGGGCAAGCGAGAGTGGCTAGAGCAACTACCGCCGTATCAAAGCGGTGGGGATATGATCGAGATGGTTGATTTCGATGGCACCACGTATAAGAGCATCCCAGGTAAATTTGAAGCCGGCACACCACATATCGCGGGTGTCATCGGGCTTGGCGCGGCCTTTGATTATTTGAACGGATTGGATCGTGCGGGGGCATTGCAGCATGAGCTTGCGCTGTTGAAAGCGGCGACCGAGCAACTCACTGCGATTGATGGATTGCGGATTATCGGCACAGCGCCTGAGAAGGCTTCGGTGATCTCGTTCTTGATCGATGACATCCATGCGCACGACATTGGCACCTTTCTCGATGCGGGGGGCATTGCAATTCGAGCAGGGCATCATTGCACGCAACCACTGCTGAAGCGCTTTGGTGTGGCTGCAACGGCGCGTGCATCGTTCGCGTTCTATAATGATTTCGAAGATGTCGAACGGCTGGTTGCTGCGCTGAATAAGATGAAACAGTTCTTCTGTTAGTCGTATCTTCTAGCTATTATACATAAGTCATCGAGTGCAGCGTAAAATGTCAGACGATCTCCACGACCTGTATCAGGACATCATTCTTGATCACAATAAGCGGCCACGGCATTACGGTGCGTTGGCGGATTACACGCATACCGCAGAGGGCTATAATCCGATCTGCGGCGATAAGCTGACGATTTTCTTGGTGCTGAAGGAGGACCGCATCGAAGCCGTGCAGTTCGAGGCAGCGTGTTGTGCGATCTGTAAAGCATCGGCCTCGATGATGGCAGAAGTGCTCATCGGGAAGACCCTTGTAGAGGCTGAAGCTGCATTTAAGCGGGTTGGTGAACTGTTGTCGTCGGAGCTCAACCTTGAAGCTGATTTGTCAGTCGATGGCGAAATCGCCGCCTTAGCGGGAGTGCGTAAGTTCGCTGCACGGATTAAATGTGCGACCTTGCCGTGGCATACGTATATCGCCGCCCTGAAGGGCTAGGCAAATTTGGTTCTTAATCCTACCCTGACTCCTCATCTTAATCTGCCGCTTCGTATAAGCAGTAGGTTCTGTCTCAGAGGATTAGGAGTAAGATTAGGATTAGGAGTAAGATTAAAAGTAGGATTAGGACGAATCTAACTCTTTAGATGCTTGGTCGTCGCGTTGACGAAGTGATCAAGACTGGCGTGCTTCGATTCAAAACCGACGCAGAGGCCGTGCTCTTTTAAGCTGTTGGTCGTGACGGGGCCGATACTACCGAATGCCGGCTTTTTAGCATGTGGCTCGAGTGTAAGCGCTGCTGCTTGATCGATGAACGATTTTACTGTGGACGAACTGGTGAACAGCACGGCGTCGGCACCTTCTTTGCGGAAGCGCTCGGCTGCTGGGTGCTCGCTCAGGTCTGTCTTGCTGGTCTTGTAGAGTGGCAAAGTGTCCACGATCGCGCCGCCTTCGGTCTCCAGGCGCTGGACGAGGGATTCGCGATTTTGATTTCCGGTGACGACGAGCATTTGAATGCTTTCGATGCCTTCGTCTTGGATAAAGGTATCAACGAGAGCATCGCCATTGGCTTTCTCTGGAATGAGGTCGACCTTAAGGTGGTGCGATTCGATCTCGCGTGCAGTGGCAGCACCAACTGCGGCAATGCGCATCGGCCCTAGGCATCGAATGTCGTCGAATGCTTTATAGAATATGTCGAAGAAGGCTTTTACACCATTAACGCTGGTGAAGATGATCCACTCATAAATCGCGATGCCCGCTAGTATCTCAGTAATTAGCTGCGGATTGATGTCTGGTTGAACTTCGATAAATGGTAGCTCGATGACTTCGGCACCTTTGCTTTCGAGCAATGCGGTGAGTTGACCGGCTTGGTCGCGGGCGCGAGTGACGACGATCTTCTTACCCATGAGCGGGCGGCCTTCGAACCACTCGGTCTTGGAGCGCTTTGAGACAACATCACCAATGATAATCATGGCGGGAGTGGAAATGCCGGCTGCTTCAATGTCACTGACGATGGAGTCGACGCTGCCATACACGGATCGTTGATGATTGAGAGTTGCCCATTGGATCGCACCGACGGGCATCTCACCAGCCATGCCGCCTGCTTTGAGTTCGCTGAGTATACGGGGCAATTGGCCGAGGCCCATGTAGAGGCAAAGCGTGCCGTTGGTCTTACCGTGTTGCTTGAAATCAATACTGATCGATTGTTTCTCCGGATTCTCATGGCCGGTGAGAAACGTGATCGACGAGCTGTACGAGCGGTGGGAGAGGGGGATGCCTGCGTAGGCTGCTGCTGCCAGCGCTGCGGTGACTCCAGGAACTATTTCGTAAGGAATTTCGTCGGCTTCTAGCTCCGCGATTTCTTCGCCGCCGCGACCAAACACAAACGGGTCGCCACCCTTGAGGCGAACCACTTGCTGGCCCTTGTTGGCACGTTCGACTAAGATTTCTTCAATTTCATCTTGCGGAATCGAATGTAAGCCAGAGCGCTTACCGACATAAATACGTTCTGCTTCAGGGCGTGCCCAATCCAGTAGCTTGGGATTGGCGAGATAGTCATACACGAGTACGTCGGCAGTTTCGATGAGTTCGCGGGCGCGAACAGTGACTAGACCTGGATCTCCGGGGCCTGCGCCGATAAGATACACTTTTCCTGTTTTGGTTTGAGAAGACATAGTATGTAAAAATTAAGAATTATGACGGAGCGCGAATAGCGCGGAAATGGTGAACCGTCTGCGGTTTGCCCCGAAGGGGTGATTGAAGTGGGTGCCCTATGGGCGACTGAAAGAACAATTAGGATTAAGCTAATTCTCTGGAGGGAAGCGCTCCGTCGTTTCCATGCATTGGATCGGGCCGTCTCGAACCATTGGTGGCAACGACGGAGCGTTGCCCTCCAGGGAAGAAAGAAATTTACTGTTCGAATTTAAGGTCAGAAAAGATGCGCTCGATAATCGCATCGATCTCATCAAGTGACTCGAGTTCAAATTCAAACTTGGTGTGGCCGATTTCTGAATGGTAGATGTAGAAAGTGCCATCCACGTAGTGCGCACCTACGGGTGTTTGGCAACCGCCACCGAGACGACGTAAGAACGCTCGCTCTAAGGACACGGCGCGCTTAGTCGTAGCGCAGAATAGGTGCTCGTAGCGTGGCAGATCGGCTGCGCGACATTGGATAGCAATGGCAGCTTGACCCGGAGCAGGCACGACCTGATCGATTGGCAGTGCGACGAATTCAAGGCCTTCGTGTGCAGAAATCTCTAAACGATCAAGTCCCGCGGCGGCGAGCAGAGTGGCTTCGGCCTCGCCCTCTAAGATTTTGCGCATGCGGGTGGCGACGTTGCCGCGAATGGTGGTCCACTCAGCTTGCTCTTGCAAGATGCCTACTTGTGCGCGGCGACGCGGACTACTGGTCGCAATTGTCTTCGGTGCTGGTTTGCCGATTTGGTGAACCAGCACATCATTGGCACGAGCACGTGGCATGTAACCGGCGATGCAAAGATCGGCTTGGAATTGAGTGGGAAGATCTTTGGCGCTGTGTACCGCGATGCTTGCACGGCCATCGAGTAGGGCATCTTCGAGTTCCTTAGTGAAGAGACCGATACCGCCGCGCTTCTCTAGTGACCAAGTTAGGCGTTCGTCGACTTTAGTACTCAGGCGCAATTCCTGAAATTGCTGGTCGGGGAGTGCTTCCTGAAGCCACACTTGTACCATCTCGGTCTGCTTGAGGGCGAGTGGGCTTTTGCGAGTGGCGATTTGTATTGGCGTTGCCATGGGCTTCGAACGATGAATATCGACGGTTCAATAATGAATGTCGAAAGCTTATATTGCGATGGTATTACAAAATAAAAAGCGGTCGACGGTATAAACCGAAGACCGCTTTGAATTACAAAAAATGAACGACAGCTTAGTTGTAAGAAGCTTGCGAACCGCCGATATTGCGCTTCTTGACCCAAGGCATGAGAGCGCGGAGTCGTTTGCCAGTCTTTTCGATTGGGTGCGCTTGGCCGTCTTTGACGAACTGCTTATACTTCGGCAATCCTGCCTTGTATTCGTTAACCCAATTCTTGGTGAACTTGCCGTTTTGAATTTCCTTGAGGATCGACTTCATTGCCTTCTTAGAAGACGCATTGATGACGCGTGGGCCACTGATGTAGTCACCCCATTCAGCTGTTTCGGAGATAGAGAAACGCATGCCAGAGATGCCGGACTCAACCATGAGGTCGACGATCAGCTTCAATTCGTGCAAGCACTCAAAGTAAGCCATTTCTGGTTGGTAACCTGCTTCAACCAGAGTTTCATAGCCGGCCATGACGAGTGCTGAGGCACCACCACAGAGCACTGCTTGCTCACCGAAGAGGTCAGTTTCGCATTCTTCTTGGAAAGTTGTTTCGATAACACCGGCACGTGTGCCGCCTACGCCCTTCGCCCATGCAAGTGCAATCTTCTTGGCATCCTTAGAGGAGCCTTTGTTGATCGCGATCAGTGCTGGTACGCCTTTACCTTCGACGTATTGGCTACGAACAACGTGACCTGGGCCCTTAGGAGCCACCATGATGACATCGATACCCTTAGGTGCTTTGATCAGGCCGAAGTGGATCGCGAGACCATGTGTGAATACGATTGTCTTACCCTTAGTCAGGTTTGGAAGGATGTCGTTTTCGTAAACTTCAGCCTGCTTCATGTCCGGCACAGCGATCATGATCACGTCTGCTTTTTGCACCGCTTCAGCAGTTTCGAACACTTCGAAACCTTGGCTTTTCGCGACCTTGACGGACTTGCTCTTCTTGTAGAGGCCGATGATTACATTAAGACCGCTGTCCTTCAAGTTTTGCGCATGGGCGTGGCCCTGCGAACCGTAGCCAATAATGGCGAGGGTCTTCTTTTTAATTACTCGGAGATCAGCGTCCTTGTCGGTATAGACTTTAGCAGGCATATTTATCGTAGTTTGTGGAAGCTAGTTAGCTTTCGGGTTGTAAAAAAATGGAGAGGAGGGCGGATTATCCGCGTTTCAGTGCGAGGTTACCAGTGCGTGCCATCTCACCGATGCCATACGGCTCAATCAGACTTAGGAAGGCTTGCACCTTGTTGGAATTACCAGTCATCTCAATATTTACTGAATCAGCAGCGACATCAATTATCTTGGCACGGAAAATATCACAGACCTGCATGATCTCAGATCGTTGCGCTGCAGGAGCATTGACCTTCAAAATGACCAACTCACGTTCAGTCGCTTGACCGCTCGAGAACTCAGTCACATCCAACACATTGATGAACTTATTGACCTGTTTGATGACTTGGTCCAATGCATCTTCATCGCCAACAATCGTGGCAGTGATACGGGAGAAACGATTATCAATCATCGGCCCCACATTTAAAGTCTCGATGTTGAAGCCGCGACCGCTGAACATGCCCGCGATACGAGCAAGAACACCGAACTTATTTTCAACGAGAATAGAGATGATGTGGCGCATGATATAGGAGCCTTACGGCTCAAGCTTGAAAAATGGTAGACGGCGAGGGATTCGAACCCACGACCCCCTCGGTGTAAACGAGGTGCTCTAACCAACTGAGCTAGCCGTCCTCAAGTTTGGAAAGTCGAGAAACATGCGGCGGATGCTAGGTGAATCAAGCCTTATTTTAACCGAATAGGATTTTTCTTTGGATTTTTTATATCGTGATTAAACGAAACAAGAAGTGTTGCCTTCTAATCAATTGTAATTGTGATGAGGAATATTGCGCAATCACCAATGATATTAATACATAGGTAAATGAAAAAACGGGACTACATATTTATCTTAAGTTGTTTTCTTTCGGTCCTTAGTGTCGCCTTTGCAGCTCAAATCGCGGTCATCGTAGCGGATCCACGGTTCAGTGGCCATATTAACCAAATTGCACCAGTTTTTGGGGTCGCGTTCGGTATCGTTTGGCTCGGTGGACTACGCTATCTGCCTGCAGTATTTATTGGTGCCTTGCTGCCTGGGGTCCTTGCAAAGGAGAGTTTGCTAATGCTGCTGAGCGTGCCAATTGCTACCGTCACTGCCGCAGCGTTAAGCTTGCGTATATTGGAGACTCTGCACGTGCGCTTCAACATGGAGCGTATCCGTGATGCACTATTGATCTTGTTCATAGGCATCATAGCAAGCACCTGCTTTGCGGCTGTTATTGAATCTGTATTTCAATGTCGAAGCACGGGAGGTATAAATTGGGCTGATTTCAAGGCGTTGTTCTTGACCAATTGGTTGGCAGCAGCCGTGGGATCAATCATTATTACTCCGTTCATTTTGACATGGGCGGATAAAGGCGGCTTCAAGCTCGCAGGGCGACAGTTCATCGAAGTGGGCTTGTGGCTTCTAGTGTTGTCGGCTTTCGGCTTAGTTACTTTTCAAAACTGGGCTCCGACTGACGTATTATTTTACCCGATGGAGCTGGCTATTTTTCCGATCATGGCATGGTCCGCAATTCGCTTCGGTCTTCGCGGCGCGTCCGCTGGGGTGTTTATTTTAGCGCTACTTGCAGTATGGGCACTGATTCCTGTTTTTTCCGCTGAAAGCAACGCCATTTCCCAAAGTCCTGCGAATGTCTGGATTTTTGTAGGAATCGTTTCGATTACTTCCATTTGCCTCGCTGCGGTGATGACAGAATTACGTCTTCGCGAAGCGCAAATTTCGGAGAACGAGCGACGCCTAAGCGCCTTCACCGGTGCGTTGCCTGATATCGCTTTCGTGTTTTCGCGTCAGGGGATGATCGTTGATGTCTTTTCATCTAATTCGATAGTCAAGTCGACTCATCGGATCACTAATACAGAGCGAGTCATTGGTAAGCCTTTGGCAGCCGTTTTTGATGCGAACGCATGTCGCGCTTTCCTCGCTACAATTTCTGAATCGCTGAATTCAAATTCAGTGAAGACATTGGAGTACTCTCTCGAGTCGGTGGATGTTGGGCAGCATTGGTTTGAAGCCCGTGTCTCTCCAATGACCACAGGTGAGCAACAAGCTGATTGTGTCGTCTGGGTTGCGTATAATATCTCATCGAGGAAAGCAGCCGAGGCTGCGATTAAGCAGCGCGATGTGGTGCTAAATGCGACAGCTAGAGCCAACCATGCGTTGCTGACGACCGTTGATTTTGATAATGCAATAGAGTTGGCAATGTGCGAGGTTGGAACTGCGCTGAATATTGAACGATCTTTTGTCTTTGAGATTACCAGTCGAGCAAGCGAATCCTTTCATATCTTTAATCCTCGTTTTGAATGGCTAAAAAATGATTCATATCAAGGTGTGCTAGAGCATCGTTCCTTACAAGACGCTCCCTTCGAAGACTTTTTCCCGGGGTGGTATGAGCAGTTAATGCAAGGCGAAATCATTCAAGTCGTAGGGACGGCTGATGGTCAGTTTGATTCGAAGGTATTCCGAGAACTAGAGAGCGAGTCTTTATTGGTAATTCCAATGTGGATCAGTGGTCGATTGTATGGGTTCTTTGCCATGGATTATTGCAGTCAACGGCATCAATGGAATGAGTCAGAGATGAACGCAGCCAGAGTCTTAGCCTCAAGTATCGGCGGCTTAATTCTCATGCAAGAACGTGAGGAAGAATTGCGCGTGGCTCGTGATCAATCCGATTTAGCAAGTGTCGCTAAAGGAGAGTTCTTGGCAATGATGAGCCATGAGATACGCACGCCTATGAATGCCATCATTGGTTATACGGACCTGATGTTTCAAACGGACTTAGATGAGGTGCAATCAGAGCAGGCATCGATCATTAAACGTAGCGGTAAAGCGTTGTTGAATTTAATCAATAACATCCTTGATTATTCAAAAATTGAGACACGTAAAATGGAGCTGGAAAAAATCGAGTTCGACCTCGAGCAGATTATGTGTGAGGCCCTAGAGTATGCACTACCAGATGCTAAATTAAAAAAATTACAAATTGATTATGAGGTAGGCGAAGGGGTCGGAGAAATCTACATTGGTGATCCACATCGTATTCGGCAGATTTTGATGAATTTGACTAGTAACGCGGTGAAATTTACCAATGAGGGTTCCGTATTGATGAGTGTAAGCCTGGATCTAGCCAAGTCTGTCGGCGGTTCCAATGTACTTCATTTTGAAGTGCAGGACAGTGGCTGTGGAATCGCAAAAGATAAGTTCGATCAATTATTTAAAGCATTCACTCAGGTCGACTCATCCACGACTCGGAAGTTTGGAGGCACTGGGTTGGGGCTTGTGATTTGCAAGCGTTTAGTGGAGCGAATGCAGGGGGAGATTTGGGTGGAAAGTGCCGTAAATGCAGGATCGTGTTTTCAATTTACAATACCACTGCCACGCCCGAAGCAATTGACCACGAACTGTGCGCCATCAGTTCGCAAAGAAATGGATAGTGGCTATATAGATCAAATTAAGGCTGATTTTGCAGAAGCACACCCGTTAAGATTACTAATCTGCGAAGACGATGACGACAATCGATGGGTTATTAAATCACTGCTAGAACTACTTGGCTATCATCCACAGGTTGTTCATGATGGCGCTCAAGCAATTGAGCTAATGCAACGCGGGGTTTTTGATGTTATTCTAATGGATGTGCGACTCCCCGGGCAAAGTGGCATCGAGATCACACAATCGATACGAAGTGGGGAATTTGAGGATCAGGATGCTCAGCAGTATATCATTGCAGTGACTGCGTTTGCTATGAATGAAGATCGTGCCAAATGCCTCGCTGCTGGGATGAATGACTACCTGAGTAAGCCTGTTGAAGTTGCTAGGTTGAAAGATGCGTTGATTCGGGCGCATCGAACTTTGATAGGCTGAGCTTGTCGCGTCTTGATTATCTCGGAATGTGCTCTCTCGTATGAAAATTGCACTTGCACAATTCGAAGTTAGTAGAGGTGCGCCCTCGACCAACCTCACGAAGATTCGTGAATTGGTGGCGCAATCAAAAGCTCAGGGAGGACAAGTCGTCTTTTTACCAGAAATGTGTACCACTGGGTTTAATTGGAGCCGCAATCTTGAATTACTTAATCAAGCGGCGGAACACCGTGCTCAGATCGCAGCTTTCGCGGTTGAGTTTAATGTCGCTATTTGTGGTTCATTTTTAGAGCAAACGGAATCGAGACAAGCGGCCAATACCTTGTATTTTTTTGAACGAACTGGAGCGATCTCTGCACAGTATCGAAAGGTGCATTTATTCACACTGTTTGGTGAAGAGAAGCATGTGCAGCCAGGGGAGGCTATTGTGACCGCAGACACAGAGCTTGGGCGAATAGGTTGCAGCATATGTTACGATCTGAGGTTTCCAGAGCTATTCCGCAAGTGCGCGCTCGACGGTGCGGTGGTGCAAGTGTTAGCAGCAGCATTCCCGCACCCGCGTCTAGCGCATTGGCGCAGCTTAATTCAAGCCCGCGCGATCGAGAATCAATCCTACTTTATTGCGACCAACCAGTGCGGGATCGAACGACATGGCTCAAGCATCGGAGAACGCGATTATTTCGGGCACTCGATGGTGGTCGAT
>Ga0206128_1003318_pt1 | contig 13461 bp, 13 predicted proteins | sample Helgoland_Spring_7_FD_148601 | JGI IMG/M metagenome (GOLD analysis project Ga0206128, IMG submission 148601) | Pelagic subsurface seawater microbial communities from Kabeltonne, Helgoland, North Sea - Helgoland_Spring_Bloom_20160426_1 | ecosystem: Environmental > Aquatic > Marine > Epipelagic ...
GTTCCACTTCAGTTCCAGCCAAACTGGGCTGCATCGGCAGCCCTGCCTCTTGGGCGGCGAGCAATCCGTAAAACGAGGTTTGAAAGCGCGCGCCCTGAGCGAAAGCCTGCTGCGCCTTATCTGCTTGGCCCAAGGCCTTGAATGCCCGACCTTGCCAATAATGGGTCCGGCCCAATGAAATTTCGCTGCCAACAGCCGATCCATGATTCTTAAAATGCACCAACGCTGTCTCGGGGCGTTTCAGTTTTCGCAGAGCAATAAAGCCCGCCAGCCACTCTAAGGCCGCGTAGTCATCTCCCGGTGCCAAATGGTGACTTGCGGCCAGCTTATAGGCTTTTGCATGGGCCCCATCCCACAGAAGATCCCGCGCAATAGACATACGAAGGCCAGCCCATTTCTCTGGTCGTCCCAATGCCAAGGTTGAGGAGGATTTTTGCAGCATCAGATCGATGGCACCCTCTGTGTGCCCGCGTGCAAGCCGCCATTGAAATCTGTCATAGGCCAAACCGGGATCGGATTTCAGGCTTTTTGGCACATTGGCCAGCAACCGCGTGACACCGTTTTCTTTCCTTTGCAGCGCTATTCGGGCCCGGGCCAAATGCGCCTGCCCGGCGGTGACGCGCCCCAGCAGTCGTTCCGCACTGGCCAAATCACCCTGCCAGAGCAAAAGATCTAAGCGTGCGGCATGTTGTGCTTTCAAATGCGGCCCAAACATCTCAAGATACGCGTCCTCGAGGCTGGCGAGCATGTTAAAACTTCTCCATCCCCATTGTGCCGCCGTGATGGCGCTCGCTTTCTGCCCAGTTTTATTGAGCGCCTGCGCCAGTCGCAAAGCGCCCTTTGCGGTCTTCGGCGGATGGTTAGAGAAAAAAGAAATCACATCCTGCGGCGCGGCATCTGGCTCGATGGTCGCCTCAGAGCGCTGGCGCAAATAGGGCAAACCGGGCCAATCCGGACGACGCTTTAAAAACGCAGTGGCCTCAGAAAATTGGCCGCGCCCCGCGCGCAGGCGATCCCATTGAATGAGGTCAACCGCCACCTGCCCCGCCGGTTTGGCAAGATCCAGCGCCTCGTCCCATTTGCCCTTCGCTTGCGCGACATAGGCAGCGCGCAAAGAGGCCAAAGCGGCCCCGTCCTGCGCCAAGGTAAATGTTGCGAAGCACCAAGAGACCACGAGATAAAGGAGAATGCGCATGAGCTTCAACTTGCGCTCTGAGGCAAAAACTTTCAATCGCAAATCTTGGCAAAACCGATGCGGCAAGCTAGTGTCCGCCGACGACTGCCCGGGCACTTACGCCCCAGATGAAAGGAAGCGCAATGATTACAGGATCTCTGCCTGCACTTGTCACGCCGTTTGCAAACGGCAAAGTGGATGTCGACGCGCTCAAGAAGCTGGTCGATTGGCACATTGACCAGGGCAGCCATGGGTTGGTGCCAGTGGGCACAACCGGCGAAAGCCCCACTTTGACACATCAAGAGCATGACATGGTTGTGGAAGTTGTGGTCGCACAAGCGGCCGGACGGGTTCCTGTGATCGCCGGTGCCGGCTCTAACAATACAGCCGAAACCGTACGCCTGGTCACAGCGGCCAAAGAGGCCGGCGCCACCGCAGCCTTGGTGGTGACGCCCTATTACAACAAACCCACGCAGGCCGGATTGAAGGCACATTTTCTCGCCGCAGCCGACTGCGGCATAGATATAATCATCTACAATATTCCCGGCCGTTCCGCAGTGGATATGAGTGTTGAAACCATGGGCGAGCTGGCGGATCACAAACACATCATCGGCGTAAAAGATGCCACAGGCGATTTGTCGCGCGTTCCAAAACAACGCCTTAGCTGCGGCGAAGGCTTTATTCAACTCTCTGGCGAAGACGCAACAGCCCTTGGCTTCAACGCCCATGGCGGCATCGGCTGCATCTCAGTGACCGCCAATATGGCCCCGGCTCTTTGCGCGCAAATGCAACAGGCGACGTTGGCTGGCGATTACGCAACCGCGCTCAAAATTACGGACAAATTGATGCCGCTCCACCTCGCCACATTCCAAGAACCCGGTCTGGTCAGTGCCAAATACGGCCTGTCCAAATTGGGGCTGTGCACGCAAGAGGTGCGGTCACCTTTGGTTGGTTTGAGCGATAACGCGAAATCCGCCATGGACGCTGCCCTGCGCCACGCCGGATTGATCAACTCAGCCCATTGCCCCAAGCCATAAGCTCGGTTTGGGGCAATGTGATTGCGCAATAGGCGGCCGGCCCATTGGCAAGCCGATTTGCCCCACCTATATAGGCGGAACCATGGCCCAAACAAAATCAGATCCCAATTACCGAATCATCGCTGAATATCGCCGGGCGCGATACGACTATGCAATTGAAAGCGATATCGAATGCGGCGTTATGCTCATGGGCTCTGAGGTGAAATCTCTGCGGGAAAAATCTGGCAACATCGCCGAAAGCTATGCGGCGGTTGAAGAGGGAGAGCTGTGGTTGGTGAACTCCTACATTGCCCCCTATGAGCAAGCGCAGACCTGGGGGCATGTCGAGAAGCGTCGACGCAAGTTATTGGTGTCCAAACGCGAGCTGTCGCGGCTTTGGAATGCCACCCAACGCGAGGGAATGACGCTCGTGCCATTGGTCATGTATTTCAACCATGTGGGCCGTGTGAAAATTAAATTGGGCATCGCCAAGGGCAAAAAGAACCACGACAAACGGGCGACAGAGGCGAAGCGCGACTGGGGTCGGCAAAAACAACGGTTGTTGAAGCAAGGCATCTAGACCGTCGCTGCAAGCGAGCTGCAAACTATAGGCCTTATCCCTCTTGTTTTGTTACTCTGCTGCCGTTAAATCGGAAGCCATCCCAAGGGGGCTGCATGGCACAGGACGATCCAAAAACACTTGTCTCGACACAATGGCTCAAGAACAATTTGAAACATCCCGACCTGCGCGTTCTGGATGCCAGCTGGCATTTGCCAAATGAAGATCGCAATGCTTTCGCTGAGTTTGAAAAGAGCCATATTCCGGGCGCGCGGTTTTTTGATATCGATGATATTTCAGATCACCGCTCTAGTCTGCCGCATATGGTGCCACCGGTTGAAAAATTCATGTCCCGAGTGCGCGCTTTGGGTGTCGGTGATGGGCATCAAATTGTGGTATATGATTCCAAAGGCCTGTTTTCTGCTGCGCGGGTCTGGTGGCTCTTTCGCATGATGGGCCATGACGCAATTGCCGTGCTGGATGGAGGTCTGCCGAAATGGATCGCCGATGGCAATCCGGTGGATACAGGTGCTCCGATCATTCGAGATCGCCACATGACCGTCCAGCTGCGCCCCCATATGGTGCGCGACGTCACACAGGTCGCCCATGCCGCTAAACTGCGCAATCACGAGATCATTGATGCCCGCGCCGCCGCGCGCTTTCGCGGGGATGCACCAGAACCACGCCAGGGCCTGCGGACCGGCCATATTCCGGGCTCAAAAAACCTTCCCTTTACCCAAGTGCTCAACGGCGATCATACGATGAAAACAACAGACGAGCTGCGTGAAGAGTTTCGCAAAGCTGGCGTCGATTTATCAAAGCCTGCAATTACAACCTGCGGATCGGGTGTCACGGCCGCCGTATTATCACTCGCCCTCGAACGCATCGGCAAGACCGATCACGCCCTTTATGACGGAAGTTGGACCGAATGGGGCCAGTTCCCAACCCTTAACGTCGCCACTGGAGATAGCTGATGCTCAGCAACCTGACCGCCCAACCACAAGACAAAATTTTGGCCCTCATGGCCGCTCATAGAGCCGACCCGAGGGAAACCAAGATCGACCTCGGGGTTGGGGTTTATAAAGACGCCACAGGCGCAACCCCCGTCATGCGCGCCATCAAATCCGCTGAAGAGCTTTTGTGGCAGACCCAAGAGAGCAAAGCCTACGTCGGCTTGGCCGGAGCTCCTGAATTTTCCGCAGCCATGATCGAATTGGTACTGGGGGAAACTGTGGCCGCAGATCGGCTTTCAGCCGTCGCCACCCCCGGCGGCACAGGAGCCGTGCGCCAAGCACTCGAGCTGGTGAAAATCGCAGCGCCAACAGCTACGGTCTGGCTGTCCAATCCGACCTGGCCCAACCATCCTTCGATCGTCAAATATCTTGGCATGCCCTTGGCAGAATATCGCTATTTTGACTCCCAAACAGGTGATGTAGATTTTGACTCCATGCTGACGGATATCAAAGCCATTCCCGCCGGCGATATCGTCTTGCTGCATGGATGTTGTCACAATCCAACCGGTGCAAACCTGACCGAAGAGCAAGAAGATCAGATCATCGCCGCCCTTGCGGCCAATGGCGCGATTCCATTCGTTGACATCGCTTACCAAGGCTTTGGAGACGGGCTTGAAGACGATGCGCGTTTCACCCGCAAAATTGCCAGTCAATTGCCCGAATGCCTGATTGCGGCCAGCTGCTCAAAGAATTTCGGCATTTACCGAGAGCGTACCGGGATTTTGATCGCCATCTCCCCAAGCGCCGCCCTGACAGCGACAACCCAAGGCAATATGGCGTTTTTGAACCGTCAAAATTTCTCATTTCCACCCGACCACGGTGCACGGCTGGTTACGATGATTTTGGCCGATACCGAACTGCGCAGCAGCTGGGCCAGCGAGCTGGAAGATACCCGCCTCAGCATGCTCGGCCTGCGTCAGCAGCTGGCCGACGAGCTGCGCCTGCGGACAAATTCTGACCGTTTCGATTTTATCGCAAAACATCGTGGGATGTTCTCGCGCTTGGGGGTTTCGCCTGAAGTGGTCGAAACCATGCGTGCAGACAATGGCGTGTATATGGTCGGTGACAGCCGGATCAATATTGCCGGGCTCAACGCGCAAACCGTGCCAATTTTGGCACAAGCGTTGGCTACGGCCCTCAAATAAAATTCAGTAAAATTCAGCCCTTCTGGCGGGATCGCACCTGCCAGAAACCGGGCACGCCGAAGCTTATTGAAGGCCAAGACAGCCGGAGATGGTCAATTACCGCCGAGCATGCCACACTGGGCTCAACAAATGCACTCCAGCGCGGTAAACTGCGTTCATAAAGCAATACCAAGCAGGCATATGGCAAAGAAATATTCAGGGCCAAGCAAATCCCTCGTCGCAGATCGCAGAGGACCGCTGCCCGCCCGCAAACCAAAACCGGGGCAAACCCCGCAAAAACCCCCTGCAAAGGGATGGTTTGCGCAGCTCCGCGCCCTGCTGTGGCGCGCTTTCTTGCTGCCCTTTCGCATGCTCTGGGCTCTCATCTGGCGGCTTGGGCTGGTGGTATGTTTATTGATCAGTCTCGGTGTTGCCTATTTCGCGTCAACTCTACCCGAAGCTCATGAGATGATCGACGGGCGGGCGGCCGGGTCGGTTACTCTTATGGACCGCACTGGTGCAGTCTTCGCATGGCGCGGCGACCAATTTGGCGGCATGATTACCGCCCAGACGATTTCACCATTTTTGAAAGCCGCGGTCGTAGCCACAGAAGATCGACGCTTTTATCGTCATTTTGGCATCAGCCCCCGCGGTATGGCCTCTGCCATTCGGATCAACTTGAGTGAGGGACGGGGTCCTTTGTCCGGTCATGGTGGCTCTACCATCACACAGCAGACTGCAAAGCTGTTGTGCTTGGGCGTCGCCTTCAATACGGATGATTGGCCCTCTGAACGCGAATATGAGCGGCAATGCCGCCGCACCACACTCTGGCGCAAGATCAAAGAAGCAAGCTTCGCGCTTGCGATGGAACTGCGCTACTCCAAAGATGAGATACTGACAATCTACCTCAACCGCGTCGCATTGGGCGCCGGCGCACGCGGCTTTGAAGCAGCCGCTCAAAGGTATTTCAGTAGATCTGCCAATCAAGTAAATGCGGCGGAGGCAGCCATGTTGGCCGGCTTGCTCAAAGCACCATCGCGGCTAGCGCCCACCCATAATCTGATGGGAGCACAAGCGCGTGCGAACGTGGTCCTTGGGCTGATGCTGCGGGAGAATTACCTCTCTGCTGCCGAGGCCAGCTTTGCCATTGCCAACCCCGCGGCCCTCAGCCCTGCAGCCACTGCCCGCGCGGGGGGGTATTTTGCAGATTGGATCATGACGACAGGTCCAAGGTATTTCACCCGCAACACCACGGAAGATGTACTGATCCAAACCACGTTGGATCAAACCATTCAAACCGCGACAGAGCAGGCCGTCCGCCGGGTGTTCGATGACAAAATCTCGAAGAGTTCCAAAGCAGAAGTCGCGGTTGTGGTAATGAACAAAGAGGGCGCCGTTCGGGCCATGATCGGCGGGCGTGACACGCGCACGACCGGGGCGTTCAACCGTGCCACTCAGGCGCGACGACAAACCGGATCTGCCTTCAAGCCCTTCGTCTATGCCGCCGCGCTTGAGCTTGGCCATACGCCCTTCGATCGCGTTCGTGATGAGCCAATCACCCTCAATATTCCCGGATCCGGCGCTTGGAGCCCGTCTAATTACAGCAAAACTTTCGCCGGAGACGTGACCTATACTCAAGCCCTGGCCGAATCGCTCAATATTCCAGCTGTGAAGATTTCTGAGCACATTGGCCGCGACACGGTTCAAAAAATTGCTTGGGATTTTGGCTTACAAGATGCGCTCGCAGATGGCCCTGCACTGGCCCTTGGCACATCAGAAAGCACCTTGATCGAAATGACTAGTGCCTATGCGGGCATCCTAAACGGCGGCACATCCGTTCAACCCTATGGCATCACGTCGCTGAGGCTCTTGGGAGAAAGTGAGCCACTGGCAGGCCGCACAGGGGGCATTGGCGAGCGCGTCATTCGCACCAAAACAGCCCGAGAGCTTACCTATATGATGCATGAGGTCATCCAAAAGGGCACCGGACAGCGCGCTCAGATTGACGGCATTGAAATTGCGGGAAAAACTGGAACCACCCAAGCGGCGCGGGATGCCTGGTTTATTGGATTTACCTCTGATTTTGTTATAGGCGTTTGGATGGGCTACGATGACAACCGACCACTCAAAGGCGTAACAGGCGGCAGTATCCCAGCGGATATCTGGCGGGAAACCATGCTGGCCATAACAGAGCAAGCCAAACCTGGTGCGTTACCGATGTTGCGCGATCGCATCCCGGAGGGAGCCGGACGCTCACCGATCGACGGCACTCCAGAAAAGCCCAAAGTAAAAACCCTCACGCAGCTTCTTTTCGGACTCTTCTCAAAAGAAAATTAGACCACCGACGGGCCTAGCGGCAGATGCCCGTCATCCTAGGCGCGCTAAATCCTGGGTCAACTTCGCAATATTTCCGTTGCGCGCGTCGAGCAGAGCACCGATCTCCACCCGCTCCGAGGATAAAAGGCTGATGCCTTCTATGATGATATCAAAAAATAAATTCCGCCCCGAACGGTCGGACACCCGGAAGGCGACTTCAAAGGGCGCAGAACCGCGCAATTCGGTCACGGCCATCACCTCATAGAATTTGCCACGATCACTGGTTCCGGTCACCACGATTTTACCGCCCACAAATTCATGAAACCGCTTGCCGTATTTTCGCGCAATATATCCTCGAAACGCCACGACATAGGCCTCGATCTCCGCAGGTTTGGCCGTGCGGGCCGCAGGACCAAGCGCTGAGCGGGCAATGATGTTCACATCGGCATAATCCGCGAAAATGCGTTCAAACCGGCCGATCAACTTCGTTTCAGATATGCCCGAGTCAATCGCCGCATTGATCTGGCCGACCAATTGATCGACCAATTGGGTCGCTTCTCGTCTGTCCAAAGCAAAGACGGGGCCGGCCAAGGCGCAAGATGCAAGCCCCGACAAAACTGTACGGCGGGCAATATGTGATTTATTCGAATTCGGCATAGGGATCGATATAGGCATCGTCGGAAATGTCTTTCAATTCAAAACGACGGCTTTGGAGATAAACCAGCCGCGATTGGGCGTAACTGTCGGCGCTACTGTAGAGAACTTCATCGATCTGGGCACTATAAATTTGTCTTTTTTGTAACAGCTCTCCCAAATTAGAAGCGGTGCGATACTCTGAAACTGGCGGTTTTAGTATTTGACTAGCTGGATCCAACAGGAGCATATCGACAAAGAGCGCCATCCCGTCACGCAGGTTTGACGGGCCGAACACAGGTAATTCTACATAAGCGCCTTCGCCCACGCCCCAACCTTGTAAAGTCTCGCCGAAATCAGTGTCTTTTTCCACAAGTCCAATCTTTTGCGAGGGATCAAACAGACCTGCCAAACCGATGGTGCTGTTGAGCACAAACCTTCCCGTATTGCGCGCCGCAGACGATAGATCCAATTGCAATACGTTGTTGACCACCTTTCCTGGCAAGCTGAGGTTGCGTGCAAAATTCGACACACTGTTTTCCACAGGATCAGGAAAGACATCTGTATAGGTTTTGGAGATCGGCGATAGGATGTTGCGGTCCAAGCCTTTGTTAAAAGCGTGGGTGCCACGATTGATCCGCTCGAAGGGATCATCCGCGACAGGGCCCTGAGCGGGGCTACAGGCAGACACAACCATCACGAGAGATGCGACCGCGAAAATTGACAACCGTTCCATCATGGACTCACCTTTGGCTTTGAACTTCGTAATAGGTTCTCGTGCTCTGTTGGGCAAACGTTAAGCATGCTGCCCTAATAATTTGTGGCAAATCGGTTACAGCATTGCGCGCGGCTTCTCGAAAGAGTTAGGGCATGAAAGACAAATATCAATATGAGAGAAATGACTTAGGGCACGTTCGTGCCAGCTTACGACATCTTTTCGTGATCGTGGGCCTGTTCAGTTTTTTGGTCAATCTCTTACTGCTGACCGGCCCGCTTTATATGCTGCATGTCTATGACCACGTTCTACCCTATGGCGCCGTGCAATTAGGAGGAACAGCCCTTACCGCCTATGACACGGATAACCTGGGACAATACATCGGATATTTGCCACAAAAAATGCAGCTATTGCCAGGCACAGTGGCCGAAAACATCACCCGATATCAGACAGACCCGCCGCAAGACCTGCTGTTCACGGCCGCCCGTAATGCAGGCGCCTTTGAAATGATCACCCAATTGCCACAAGGATTTGACACGGATGTGTGCCAATTGTCCGGCGGGCAGGCACAGCTTATTGGTTTGGCGCGTGCCCTTTTTGGCGACCCGGTGCTTTTGGTTCTGGACGAACCAAATTCCAATTTGGACAATGAGGGCGTTGCGGCGCTCAACGCTGCGGTGCGACGCTTCAAGCGCAAAGGCAATACGGTGCTCATCATCGCTCATCGCCCAGCGGCTATTCAAGAATGCGATACCCTCATGGTGATTGAAAGCGGCCAAATCACAGCCTTTGGCCCCAAGGAAGACATCCTTCGTAAAATGGTTAAAAATCATGCGGATATTTCCGCACTGTCATCCCGTAGTCAGGCGCCGCATGCAATTTAGTGTCACAAAATATGTCGCCATAGGGAGGGAGCCTATGCACCATAGGTTTTGTCGGTGGTTTTGCGCTTTGGTCGGCCTCTGTCACCTTGTCAGGAGCGGTGGTTGCCTGGGGACAGGTCGCCCCCATGGGACACAACCACGCGATCCAACATCCAACAGGCGATCAGGTGGCCACTCTATGGGTCAAAGAGGGCGATGTTGTGCAAACGGGCACAGCCTTATTGCAATTGGGTGGACAAGCACAAAACGTGGATCTGGATCTCACGGAGAGTCACCTGTTGGAGATCATGGCGCGGCGCGCACGTTTACTGTCCGAGCGTGATGATCGCCTCTCCATCGAATTTGATCCGGTTTTACAGACCAAAGCGGCGGAGGATCCAGACCTGCAGCTTATGCTCCAAGGACAAGTACAACTTTTCGAAACCCATCTCGCATATCGGCTTCAAACTGAAAAATTACACAATCAAACCGCACAAATGGGCCTGGAAATTGAAGGCCTGAGCGCCCAGGTCCAAGCCACGGAGCGACAGCTTGCGCTTTTGGGCAAAGAACTGGTGGCACAATTTTCTTTGAAGCGCCAAAGGGCTCGCCGACCGGGCACAGCGCTCCGCACTTCAGCAGCAGGAGGCTGCGCTCCTCGGCAAGATCCCGCAACTTCGCGCCAAACGCGCCGAAGCACAAACGCAGCTTCACGAAATTGAAATCGACCGGTTGCGCCAGATTGCTGCCGATCATAAGGCGGCCATTACAGCCCTGCGCGATCTGCACCCGCAAGAGCTGCGGCTGCGCGCAGATCGCCGCCGACTGAAACAAGAGCTGGCGGGGCTCACCCTCACCGCGCCGATCAACGGGGTTGTCCATGGGTTGACCATTTCCGGTGCGCAAGCGGTCGTACAACCGGCCAAACCAATCTTGCATCTTGCACCCAATGACCAACCCTTTGTGATCACGGCCAAAATCGTCCCTGAGGAGATCAATCATCTTTTTGTGGGACAAGCCAGCATCATTAAACTTCTGCACAAAGGGGCGGTGCAAGACTTAAAAGGCCGGCTACATAAAATTTCAGCCGATACCTTTCAAAGCCGACCAGACAGCCCGCCGTATTATATGGTTGAGATTGCTTTGCCCCCGCGCGAAAATACCTCTCTAAAAGGCGGGACGCCTCTCTTGCGTCCGGGCATGCCAGCACAGGTATTTATTCGCACGCACAACCGCAGCCCTTTGGACTATATGCTTGAACCCATCCGTAACTATTTTACGCAAGCGCTGCGGGAATATTAATTTTTGCTTTTCTCACCGCATGTTTCCGCCTATCGCTGTGGTCAAACAGTTCAAAGGAGTGACGATATGACCGGAAAATTTGAAACCCGCCTCGCGGAATTGGGCGTGACCCTGGCAGATGCTCCGGCACCTGCGGCCAATTATGTACCTTTTGTACAGGTGGGGGACTTGGTCTTTGTTTCTGGTCAAATCAGCCAGGACGCCAATGGCTTTATCACCGGCAAGCTGGGAGACACGATGAGCACCGAAGAGGGCGTCGTCGCTGCACGCACCTGCGCGATCTCGCTTTTGGCACAGGTCAAAGCCGCCTGTGGCGGTGATCTCGACCGGCTTGTGCGCGTGGTAAAATTGTCCGGTTTTGTGAATTCCACACAAGATTACACAGAGCAACCAAAAGTTATCAACGGCGCCTCAGACTTCTTGGTCGAAGCCCTCGGCGATGCTGGCCGGCATGCCCGCGCCGCGGTCTCTGCCCCCTCTTTGCCATTGGGTGTTGCGGTTGAGATTGAAGGTATTTTCCAAATCGCATGACAGCCCTTCCCGCCTGTTTTTTGACCCACCCAATTGCGCATCGCGGCTTGCATGACGCATCCGACGGGCGGCCAGAAAATTCCCTCGCGGCGTTTCGCGCAGCCATCGCGGCGGGATACGGGATTGAACTGGACGTGCAAATGAGCAGCGACGGGGCGGCGATGGTGTTTCATGACGACCACCTTGACCGCCTCACCGATCAGATTGGCCCCATCGCGCAAAGACTGGCTGCAGATCTATCGGGCATCAAACTGAGTGGTGGGCACGACACCATTGCCGATCTCAAACAGGTCTTAGATTTGATCGCAGGCCGCGTCCCGCTCCTCGTTGAAATCAAAGATCAAGACGGCAATATGGGACAAGACGTCGGCCCGCTTGAAGCCGCGGTGGCAACGGCTTTGCGGCCCTATCGCGGGCCGGTCGCGGTCATGTCTTTCAATCCGCATTCGGTAAGCGCATTCGGCGAGATCCGAGCAGATATCCCGCTGGGATTGGTCACGGATCGTTTTGAGCCAGAGGGTTGGCCAGACATCAACGCCGATCGGCGCGAACACCTCGGTCAGATTTTAGATTTTGGCGCCTCCGGTGCGGGGTTTATTTCTCACAATCAAACACAATTAGACGATCTTCCTGTGAGCGCGCTCAAAGCACAAGGGGTTCCCGTGCTCTGTTGGACCGTCAGATCACGAGATGAAGAGCGCCGCGCGCGCAGCATCGCGGACAATGTCACTTTCGAGGGATATCTACCTTGACCTTTCGCTCACATGACGCATTTTGTGATTAGGCAATAAATCGAGACCTTCGTGAGCAAAGATACGCAAATTGAGATCGACGTGCTCACCAGCCTGTCTCAAATTCCTGAGACCGAGTGGGACCGCTGCGCCTGCCCGGAGGCCGTGGGTCGGGCCCCGTTTGACCCGTTCACCACCTACCGTTTTTTAAAAGCGCTGGAAGATAGCCAATCGGTGGGACCAGGCACAGGCTGGACGCCACATTACTTGCAAGCCAAGCGGCGCAGTGACACCATTGGTGTCGCGCCTCTCTATGGCAAATCCCACAGTCAGGGCGAATATATTTTCGACCATAATTTTGCCCAGGCCTATGAGAATTCTGGCGGGCGCTATTATCCAAAACTGCAAATGGCCGTGCCACATACACCAGCCACCGGACGCAGGCTGCTGGTGCGCCCTGAGCATCAGGAGGTGGCGCAATCCGCCTTGGTGCAAGCCGCCATCAAGCTCGCCGCGGAAAATGATCTGTCTTCGCTACACATCACTTTTTGCACAGGGGACGAAGCCGAGGCAGGTGCGCAGATGGGGCTCATGCCGCGCCGTTCGCAACAATTCCACTGGATTAATAACGGCTACAAAAATTTTGATGATTTTCTGGCGAGCCTCAGCAGTCGCAAACGCAAAAACATCCGCAAGGAGCGCGCTCAAGCACAGAATTTTGGGGGCGAATTCGAAGTGCTTACCGGCGATGACATCGAGCCGCACCACTGGGATGCGTTTTGGGTTTTTTACCAGGACACCGGCGCGCGAAAATGGGGCACGCCCTATCTCACACGGCAGTTTTTTGACGAGGCGCACGCGCATTTGCGCCGCGATATGCTGTTGGTGCTTGCCAAATACGAGGGGCGCTATATCGCGGGCGCTCTGAATTTTATTGGCCAAGATACGCTTTTTGGCCGATATTGGGGCTGCACAGAAGATTTTCCCTGCCTGCATTTTGAACTGTGCTATTATCAGGCCATCGATTTCGCCATCGCGCAGGGATTGCAGCGGGTAGAAGCCGGCGCGCAGGGTGCGCATAAATTGGCCAGAGGCTATTTGCCCGTGGCCACCCATTCCCTGCATTGGTTTGGCGATGCCGGGTTTTCCCAAGCCGTCGCCCGCTATCTTGAGGCTGAACGCGACGCGGTGGATGATGAGATCAATGTGCTCACAAGCTATGGGCCGTTCAAAACCGTAACCCGAGAGGAACAACAATGACCCAAGCCTTGAAAGACCGCAGCGCTTTGACCGACCTTTTCGCTTCCGGATGGGAGATGGTCGAAGGGCGCGACGCATTGCGCAAAAATTTTAAGTTCAAATCATTCCGCAGCGCCTGGGGGTGGATGAGTGAAATGGCACTTTGGGCAGAAAAATTAGATCACCATCCCGAATGGTCCAATACATACAATCGCGTCACGGTGATTTTAACCACCCATGACCCC
>Ga0206128_1003325_pt1 | contig 13438 bp, 18 predicted proteins | sample Helgoland_Spring_7_FD_148601 | JGI IMG/M metagenome (GOLD analysis project Ga0206128, IMG submission 148601) | Pelagic subsurface seawater microbial communities from Kabeltonne, Helgoland, North Sea - Helgoland_Spring_Bloom_20160426_1 | ecosystem: Environmental > Aquatic > Marine > Epipelagic ...
GGGATGTATATTTGGTTACTGGCAGCGATCGTGCAAAAACTATAGAACAAGTAGGCGAGTCAGTTTATCATAGATGCAAAAGAGTTTACAATTGTAGCGGAAACGATGTCTGGGAAGGTGCAAATAATGTGCAAACAAACAAATGGAAATTGCCCAGTCTTGCAAGAACTTTTTTAATTAGTTGTGAATATGAAAGTGATTTTAGTATACGCACCGGCAATCATATCGAAGAACGACCCGGTATGGTAAACTTTAGTGTTGTAGGACGTAATGCAGATGCAAACCAACGTGCTGCATATGTAACATTTGAAGAACAGAACAGCGAGCGTATTAAAATTGCAAGTGCATTTAATACAATGTTTCCAGACTTGCAAGCAACTGTAGGCGGAGAAACTGGCATTGATATTGCTCCTAAGGGCGCAGACAAAAGTCAAATTGTAAAAGACTTTGATTCTGAAGATCACATTGTATTCTTTGGAGATGCAATATTTGAAGGTGGCAATGATTGGCCATTGGCACTTGAATTGACAAATCGTAATGTAAATTATAATTGTCACAAAGTTAATAGTTGGCAAGAAACCTGGAAAATTTTAAAAAATCTAGTTGACAAAATAAACTAATCTGTTACAATAGTAATATAGCAATTCACTACGGAGATCGACATGACTGATATTTTTTACGACATTGAAACAATTCAAGATGTACTGGTTGCATGGGAAGAAGGTGCTAGCGACGAAAAGCGTACAGCACGTGAAGCACTTCGTAGTATGTTAAAGCGTAAACAACAACAAGTAGCTCAACATGAACTTGAGCTTGAAAATATGATGGATGATGTGCTCAAATGAAAAAACTAAAACTCCTTGTAATTGGCCATGGCAGGCACGGTAAAGATACCGTGTGCGAAATTCTCCGCGACAATTACAGGTACACATTTGAATCAAGCTCAAAGTTTTGTAGTAAACAATTTATATTTAATGAGCTAAAGGACAAGTATAGATATGCCAATGAAGAAGAGTGCTACGCTGACAGGCATAATCATAGAGCAGAATGGTATGATGCTATCTGTGCTTATAATGTAACTGATGCAGCAACACTAGGTAGAGAAATATTTAAAGAACATGATATCTATTGCGGGCTACGCAACAAACGTGAATTCTTTGCAATGCAAAACACTGGTGTGTTTGATTATTGCATATGGGTTGATCGTAGTATGCACCTCTCTCCTGAAGCCAAGGAGAGCATGAGTTTAGAACAATGGATGGCAGACTTTACCATTGACAATAATGGCACACTAGATGATTTAAAGTTTAACGTAGATCAGTTACTAAAGTATATGGAAAAAATAAAATGAAAAAAATAACAATTGCTGGTTATGGTTTTGTAGGCAAGGCTGTAGAAAATAGTCTTAAAGATTACTTTAATACCTATGTAGTAGATCCTAAATACAACAAAAATCGTATATATGATCGATCTACTGACGGTGTGGTTGTGTGTGTAGGTACACCAGAAAGTAGCAACGGCGACGGTACTTGCGACAGTGCAGCAATTGAAGCAGTTTTTGCTGATATCCCAGAAACAACACCTGTACTAATTAAAAGCACAGTAGCACTAGAAAACTTTCAAGAGCTACGTGCTAAGTATCCTAATCATAATATTACACTAAGTCCAGAGTTTTTACGTGCAGCAAGCGCAAATGAAGATTTTGCAGCACAAGAGTTTGTAATACTAGGTGGCGGCAACAGTGAGTTTTGGCTAGAAGTTTTCAAGCATCGTTTTCCTTCTATTCACCACTTTACTTGCACACACGAAGAAGCAATTTTGATTAAATATGCTGAAAATAGTTTCCTTGCAATGAAAGTAGGATTTTTTAATCATTTATACGAATTAAGCAATTTAATAGGTGCTAATTTTGAAACAGTTAGACATCACTTAACACAAGACAAACGTATTATGCCAGACCATAGTTATGTACCCGGACCAGATAATCAACTAGGCTGGGGCGGGCATTGTTTACCTAAAGACACCAGTGCTATGTTACATACTGCACGCCGTTTAGGTTATGAATTTGATATACTTGAAGGAGTTGTTAAATACAATAAAAGAGTAAGAAACAATGAGCAACATATGGTTAACAAGTGATACTCACTTTAATGATAAATGGATATTCGGAGCTAAACTAAAAGATGGCAGGAAAGTTCGTCCAAATTTTGATACTATCAGTGAAATGGACGAACATATAATCGAATGTTGGAATAGTGTAGTCAGACCCAATGATATAGTATGGCACTTGGGTGATTGTGTGTTAGGCGATAATCCAGTTGAATGGATGGAAAAAAATTGGCATCGATTAAACGGAACTAAAAATTTAATTGTTGGTAATCACGATAAAATTAACATGATCTGTGAAAATAAATGGTTTAATGAAGTTGCTCTTTGGAAAATTGATTTTGATAAAAAATTAATGTTAACACATGCTCCGGTACATGAAAATGTATCTTGGATTTATAATAAAGTAGAAAATATCTTTGTTGATGAAAAAATGCCTTTGTTAAATGTGCACGGACATATTCATCGTGAACAGTCACCAAAAGGTAGATACAAATGCGTATGCGTTGAACAAACAAATTACACTCCGGTAAATATCAATGAGTTAGAACTATAAAATAGTTAAGTAAAAAGGTTATCCTATATATGAAAATTTCTTGGTTAGGCGTTGGCAAGTTAGGTATGCCGTGTGCCGAAGCAATTGCATTAAAAGGACACACAGTAAACGGGTACGACACTGAATATAGAAAAAGTCTGCTTGTAAAAATGTTTCCAACAATATCCGGCGCTGTACAAGGAGCAGATATTGTATTTGTTGCTGTACCTACACCGCACGATCCAGACTATGATGGTAGAGACCCAACTGCTCATTTAGAGCCTAAGGATTTTGATTATAGTATTGTTAAAGAAGTGTTGTCAGAAGCAAATAAGCACATGACAAAAGACCAATTATTGGTTTTAATTTCTACTGTATTGCCTGGAACTACACGTAGAGATTTTGTTCATCTTGTTACTAATACAAGATTTGTTTATAACCCATATCTAATTGCTATGGGAAGTGTAGCATGGGATATGGTCAATCCAGAAATGGTAATGATCGGTACACATGATGGTGATGAAAACGGCGATGCAAAACAACTAACAGATTTCTATAAAACTATTATGGAAAATAATCCACGTTATGAAATTGGAACATGGGACGAATGCGAAGCAATTAAAGTATTTTATAATACGTTTATCAGCGCAAAGATTGGACTTGTAAATATGATACAGGATGTTGCAGAAAAGCAAGGTAACATCAATGTTGATGTAGTAACTAATGCTCTTGCGCACAGTACAAAGCGTATTATGGGTCCGCAATACATGACTGCTGGAATGGGAGACGGCGGCGCATGTCACCCAAGAGATAATATAGCTCTGCGCTACATGGCACAAGAACTAGACTTAGGGTATGATTTGTTTGATAGCATCATGCATGCGAGAGAAATTCAAGCAGAAAATTTAGCACTTAAATTGGTAGACTTAGCAAACGAATATAACTATCCTATTTATATACATGGCAAAGCATATAAGCCAGGTGTTGAGTATTGCGACGGTAGTTATAGTTTGTTAGTAGGACATTACTGCGAACAAAACGGCTTTGCTCCTACATATGTTGATCCGTTAACAGGAGATAACGCAAGCCCAGAAGAGTCTTGCGTAATGCTAATGGCACATAGTTCAAGTACAACATACAAATATATGCAAGAAAACAGCGACAGTGTGTATTGCACTATTCCTGCAGAAAGCATTGTTGTTGATCCATGGAGAAAATTTAAATCGCAAGACGATACAGTTAAGGTAATACAATATGGAAACACAAGAGTGGGGTAAAGGGCACATTGAGCCTTTTTGGGACAATGAATATAAAACATTAAGCTATAAACTCGAACCATTTAACAACCCAAACGATTTAGAAAAATGGCAAAGGCAAGGTTATGTACATCCAGTTAGTCATTATACTGGATTTCTATGTGATATGAGAAACAAACAACCAAGTTGGAATGATAAAATAATCAATTGGTTCAGTGAAGAATTTAAAGTTGCTGATATTGGAACCAGTTATTATAAAATGGGAACCGGAGTAATATTGCCAGTGCACGGCGATATCTATAAAAAATATAGAAAACTTTTTAATTGTAAACTCAATGACATTGTGCGTGTTATTGTAATGTTAGAAGATTGGAAAAGTGGACATTATTTTGAAATTGATAATCAACCTCAACTAGGATGGCAAGCCGGGGATTATTTTTGGTGGCTCGGCAACACTCCGCATATGGCAGCAAACATTGGTATTGAAAAAAGATACACACTACAATTAACAGGACACAAATAAACAGAATGACAATATTTAGTGAAACAGAATGGGGGAAATTAAAAAAAATTGTTGTAGGTGATGCTACTCATGCAAACTTCCCTGCAAATGATCCGGATTTTTACAACTCAATGGCAGGCGACAAAGACAATAGAACATGGACTGAAACTGAATTTGAGTTTGGACCTGTCCGTCAGTCAATTATTGATCGTGCAAATGAAAGTTTAAATAAATTTTCTAGTGTATTAGAAGACTTAGGCGCAGAAGTATATAGACCGTTACCTCGAAATTATCAACAGTTAGGACAGTTTTACGGTTACTGCCCGAGAGATACAGTATTAGTTGTGGGCGATAAAGTATTAGCATGCCCAACACCCTGGCAAAGTCGACGAAAAGAATGGGAAACAATGCTCCACGTATGGGACGGGCATCCTGTTTATAGTTGCGACGATCCTACTGCAATGTTTGATGCAGCAAATGTATGCAGACTAGGAAGAGACTTGCTTTATTTGGTTAGTCCAAGTGGAAATATAGAAGGTGCACATTGGCTCCAGGATTGGCTAGGAAAAGAATACCGTGTACATCCTATTACCAACTTATATGCTGGCTTTCATATTGATAGTACTATTACTGCAATTCGCGAAGGTTTAGTAGTATTAAATGGCGGACGTATAAATGAAGAAAATTTACCTACTGTATTTAAAGATTGGGATAAAATTTATATAAATGCTGACGACCTAGTAGTGCAGCCTTTTGAACATTATCCTTATGCTAGTAATTGGATTGGAATAAATTTTTTAATGTTTGATGAAAAAACTGCAATTATTGACCCAAAACAACAAGTGCTTGAAGAAAAACTTGCTGCATACGGTGTTGAATGTGTACACAGTGATATAACTGAAAGTAGAACACTTGGCGGCGGCCACCATTGTGTTACATTAGATGTTCACAGAGAGTAATTTTTGTTTAGCAGTTTCAAGGTTATCAAATGCTTCTTTAAAGAGGATATTTTCAAACTCTTGACTCCAAAACCAATTTCGATTTTCTTGTGCAATATTATGTGCAGCATTAAACATTTGTAATTTTTCTGCTTGTGTGCGATATGGTTTTGTAGAGTCAAAATCACTTAGGTATTCTTCTCCAAGATTAATTGAGTAATCTACAGTATTAAACAAACTATCTAGTCTATCTTTAGGGTTCTCAATTGTATCATAACTTTCGTCCCATAAACTGTCAAACGTAAGAAACCCATAGCTTTTTAAATACTCCAAATTATTTACTCCAGCAGCAACAACAAATGGTTTACCTGCAACAATTGGTTTAAATATTTTATCACTAAGGTGTTTTTTGTTTTCTACACACAATGTTTCGCTAATAAAAATATAATTTACTTTACTGTAATAATCCATTGGTATGCGACTTTGCATTAATCCATTGAACAATTTGTGATCTTTGCCCCAGTTATCGTAACTTATACTTTCGGTTGGTATTCTGTCAAATGTTTCGTGGTTAAGTAAATCAAATTGGTCATTTTTTTGTAAATCTTCTTGCCAGTTCCAGTCTCCGTTAAAGCTTAAAAAACTATTATTATTAAATCCTCTATGATACATGTGGTGTATCAGATAAACTCTATATTGTCTACTGCCAGTGATTAAATTACAATCCAGCAACGTTTGTTTTTGATCACACCAGCCTGCGTAATTATGTTTATGGGGCTCAAACCATTCTAGACTCAACATTGCATTGCTAAAGTAATACCAGTCGATAAAGTTTGGATAGTTTTCTTGAAGGTATTTTTTATCCTGGCTATCAAGTTCGCTATTAGCAAATATGGTAGGTTCTTGAAAAATATGATCCCACAGTTCACAATCTAACGTTTTACTCATTGGTTCTTGGTCAAAGAAAAATACACGACCACGTGTGCCTTCTTGTAGTGTAACAATATCTTCAATACTTCTTTTTCCTTGGAATATTCCTTGTACAGTGTATCCTTCAAGTTGAGTTAGTAATCGGTTATAGTATTGTTCCATGTATGTATTTATAAACTGAGTATTTAATGGTTGACACTGCTAATATGTATGCTATTGTAAAGTGTAACTAAGGAGCATATGACATGACACGATTTGTTTTTAAAGCATACGGCAAAACTCGCAAAATTGAAGCAGAAAAAGCAACTGATGCATACTCTACTGCTAACAAGAAACTATTGTGGACAACTCCTAACTTTAAACAAGGTGTTTGGAGAGAAAACGGAGACCTTAACACTTTTGTTTGGACAGAGGGTAACTTCTTTGATTAATTAGTTGACAACTCGGCAAATCCTGCTATACTAATATTGTAATAAACACTAAGGAGTTTCGTAATGCAAAGTGTAAGAGTTATTAATGGCACGTACCGGGGAAAGACTATAAAAGATAAAGTCTTTCCGATGCTCAAATCTGTAACATCTGGTGCAAAAGGAAACTTTGTTACAGTTGATGCTAGCGATACACTTGGAAAAGAATATAAAAAGATACGTGTTATAGTCGACGATTACGAATACGTAAGTGAAGAAACTGAAATTAAAAACAAAGAAACAGATGAACAAATCATCAAGCGTATCGAAGAACGTTTTGAAATACTAGACGAAATGACTCGTGCTACAGTTAATGGTGATGTCCGTGCTATGATTGTTACAGGACCTCCAGGTGTTGGTAAAAGCTTTGGTGTTGAACGTGAACTGGAAAAAAGCGGCTTGTTAGATGACTTAGCAAACCGTCCACGCAAGTATGAAGTTGTAAAAGGTGCTATGACTCCGATTGGGCTTTACTGTAAACTACACGAGTACAGTGACAAAAACAATGTTCTAGTGTTTGATGACTGTGACAGTGTACTAATGGACGATCTGAGTTTGAACATTCTCAAGGCAGCACTTGATAGCAGCAAGCGCAGAACTATTCATTGGAATGCCGACAGTCATAAACTTCGCAATGAAGGTGTACCTAACAGCTTTGACTTCAAAGGTTCGGTTATCTTTATTACAAATGTTAAATTTGATAATGTTCGTAGCCTTAGACTCAAAGATCACTTAGAAGCATTGATGAGTCGTTGTCATTATTTGGATCTTACACTAGATACCATGCGTGATAAGTATTTGCGTATTAAACAAATTGCCCGCAGCGGCGGCTTGTTTGCTGCATACGGTCTTGATAAAATGCAAGAAAACGAAATCATCGATTTTATGAAAACTAATCAAAATCGTTTGCGTGAAATGAGCTTGCGTATGGCAATTAAACTAGCAGACCTGCGCCGCATGAGTCCGAACCGTTGGCAAGGAATTGCAGAAAATACTTGCATGAAGGTGCGCTAAGATTGGTTAACTACAATAAACAATTTCCACATTTTGTTGAAGATTGGATTCTTTGGTTAGGTTGTCGAGTTGATAAACTCGGCAACATCATTGACTTTCCGTTTTATGTAACTCCGCCTGTTAAAGTTGCAAATTATGATGTTGCATTTATTGAAAATACCAGCCAAGCACTTGTTCAAGGAATTGGATTTACTAAATCACAATCGCAATTAGCAGTGCGTATCATAACCAAACATCGCAAACAAATCAAAAAACAGCTAAACATTGATGTAGATTTTCTATTAACAAATCCAGAGTTTAAACTTCCTATTAGGGATGTACAAAATAATTTTGAAATAGTCAATGGCTCTGATAACTATTATATTATAAAATTTCCTTACCAGCCAAAAATGGTAGATCGTATGCATAATTTAAGTGCACACAGTAGCGGAGACTTTAGATGGAACAGTGACGATCGTTTGTGGAGTATTTCAAAAACTGAAAAAAATCTAAAACTGTTGTATAAATTTTTAAATGAGTTTAACAAACATCCGTGGAAAGTTGATAATAGTATACAGCAGGATCTAGATGTTGCACACCAAGCAATAACTAACTACTATAATTGTATTCCTAATATTGACTTAGTTGACAATCAATATGTTGTTAACAACAGCAATGAATACGTCGATCGTGCTCTAATAGATTTTGATTTTAGTCAGCCTGTGCCAGACTTGTGTCTAAGATTAGAAAAATATGGACTGTTTCCAGGAAAAAATTTGACAACCTATGTACAAAACAAGTATACTAATATTTCAAGTGCACTTCTAACTGGGCAAACAGATATACTTAAACTTGGCAGGAAATTTGAATCTCCTGTTAATTACGAAAATTTAGAAGATATTATGAAATCAGTTAATGCACGTTTTTGGGTGTTTATAACATTACAAAAAAATTCTACAAGTGCAAGTAGAGCAAGGGAAATTGCATTTAACACTCCTACTGTAGGCGAGGTAATATTTTTAAGTCATGACCGTGGTTCGCATGAGGATTCGGCTAGTATAATTAGTGACTTAGATTTAAAAGATAGTATTATTATAACTGATAATAGTATGATAATCGGAAAGTACTATACTAAAAAGATAATAAAAACACCAGTAATGAAAATGTTTTATTTGTTTGGAGAATAATGAAAAATTGTAAAATCATAATCAAAGACGAAGTCAACATCAAACTCGAAGGCTTAGATCTTGATGTCAGAAAGAAGTTGGTAAACACATTTAAATATATGTTGCCTTATGCTAGGCATATGCCAGCATATAAATTAGGACGTTGGGACGGAACAGTAAGTTTTTTTCAAATGGGTGGTAGCACATATTTAAATTTATTACCCGAAATACTTCCGATAGTTGAACGTTATAACTATAATATTGAGCTGGAAGACCGTAGAGAAAACTTTGGCGAGTTAACATTTGATCGTGTAACAGAAGAAACGTTCGCGAATAAAAACTGGCCAGAAGGGCACCCTGTTGCTGGCGAACCTGTAGTACTACGTGACTATCAAATTGAAGTAGTAAACAACTTTTTAGAAAACCCACAATGCTTACAGGAAATTGCTACCGGCGCTGGTAAAACATTAATGACAGCCGCACTTAGTAGCAGTGTGGAAAAGTATGGGCGTAGTATTGTAGTTGTGCCTAACAAGAGTTTGGTTGTACAAACAGAAGAAGACTACATTAACTTGGGATTAGATGTAGGTGTTTACTTTGGTGATAGGAAAGAGTTTGGTAAAACGCATACTATCTGTACATGGCAAAGTTTAAACAGCATGCTCAAGAACACAAAGAACGGAGTAGCACCTGTTACCATTGAAGCGTTTTTGGAAGATGTTATTTGTGTTATCATTGACGAAGTACACCAAGCAAAGGCTGACGCATTAAAAACACTATTAACTGGAGTAATGGCTAACATTCCTATTCGTTGGGGGTTAACTGGAACTATACCCAAAGAAAAACACGAGTTTGCTAGTTTACATGTAAGTTTAGGCGAAGTAGTAAATCAAATTGCTGCTAGTGAACTACAAGACATGGGTGTACTAGCACAATGTAATGTAAACATTCTACAAACACAGGACTACAAAGAGTACACTGAGTATCAACAAGAAATGCAGTATCTTGTTACAGACGATACACGCATACAGTGGATGGCTGATCGTATCAACGGTATTAAACAAAACGGCAATACTCTTATACTAGTAGATAGAATCAAAGCCGGCGAAAAACTACAGGAGTTGATTCCTGAAAGTGTGTTTGTCAAAGGTGATGTTAAATTAAAAGATAGAAAGGATGCTTACGATGAAATTAAAGAAGGAACAAACTTGGTTATCATTGCTACTTACGGTGTTGCTGCCGTGGGCATTAATATTCCTCGTATTTTTAACTTGGTTCTTGTGGAGCCTGGGAAAAGTTTCGTTAGGGTAATACAAAGTATTGGGCGTGGTATTCGCAAAGCCAAAGACAAAGATCATGTTGAAATATGGGACATAACCAGTAGTTGTAAGTTTAGCAAACGGCACTTGACCAAACGGAAAGCCTTCTATAAAGAAGCAAACTATCCGTTTAAGGTCCATAAACTCAATGAGTATTAACTTGACCTATCAAACGGTTTGTGTTACATTAATATACAAATAAAGGATATCTTATGAGAATACTTACAGCAGAAAATACTTGCTTTGAAATGTCCGACTTCCCAGAAGAAGTAAGTGATCTTCGATTCGGTGTATTAGACAACAGCAATCCAGCAGACCCTGATTACTTTTTTATTCCTTTGATTTTTCTAGAAACGTTTAACGATCCTGCGTTTGTACTAAACATAGGGGGTAAAGTTATACGTGTGCCCTACAACTGGCAAATACTGATAGGTGAAGCAGACTACGGTGACCTTGAAGTACTTCCGTTGACAAGACTTAACGATAGAGATTTTAAAGCATTTGCATTTAATCCAATTAGCGATATTATGCCCGATTTTACACCAATTGAAATAGTTGATGTATATCATGACATTAAATGGTATTTTCCTAAATTAAAACCTGGTAATATGCTAGCAATACCATTAGAAAATAAACCAAAGCCTAAATGTGCTTATTTTGTCAAAGACATTAGCAAACAATGCGAAATAGTAGATATTAATAAGGCTTGGTAAATGAGCGAAAGTGGCATTAAACTGGCAGATTTGTTTCGTGCAGTCAATAACAAAAACACAGACTGGTGGGAAACTCTTACCGAAGAACAGCAACATAAGTTTAGCAGTTGGTTGTACAGCCGATATATGAGTATAGTACGACATAATAATCCTGACATGCATAGATACTATTTGATTAACGCAAACCAAACACTTAATCCATCAATTAGTATGCTTACTAAAAACCATGCCAAGTTAATATACTTGTTAATGACTACAATGGTTAACGAATACACTCGTGTTGATCATCAATATATTCCTCCAATGAAAAAGAACAAAGCCAACAAAGACATTAATATTATAATGAAATTGTTGCATCAAATTTATCCAAATTATAAAGACGACGAACTTGAATTGTTAGCATCGACAACAAACAAAAAAGAAGTAAAACAATTGCTACAAGATCATGGATATAGCGACAAACAAATCAAGGCATCGTTTAAGTGACCGGTTTAAATGACATAATTAAGGCAGCAAAAGATCTCGGACCTATGCCTAAGGATTTTAAGTGCCAGTACTGTGGAAAAAGTTATGTTAAGGAAAGTACACTTGCTAGTCACTTGTGCGAGCCTAAGCGTAGATTTCAACAAAGAAACGAAATTGGTGTACGGCTAGGATTTATGTCTTATCAAAAGTTTTACAAGTTTACACAAAATAAAGAAAATGCAACATATGAAAAATTTAGTGCTAGTCCTTACTATACAGCATTTGTTAAATTCGGAAGGCACTTGCACAGTATAAATGCTATAAAACCAGAACGCTTTGCAGAATGGGTTATTAAAAATAACAAAAAACTTGATCAATGGACTAAAGATGTTTTTTATAGCGAATACCTATTAGAATATATAAAAAATGAAGATACACAGGATGCACTAGAACGTAGTATATTGGAAATGCAAAAATGGGCAACAGAAAATTCAAGTCAAGTTACTCACTACTTTAAATATGCCAATGAAAACAAAATTACTCGAGCAATAAGCAATGGTAGAATCAGTCCTTGGATTGTATATTGCAGCGAAAGTGGAATACAAATGTTGGAAAGATTAAATCAGGAACAATTATCAATTGTATTTGAATGGATTGATCCTCAGTACTGGAATCTGAAATTAAAAAGATATCCTGCAGATTCAGCTTGGTGCAAAGATATTTTAAAAAAATCAGGATTTTAATAATGTATAAAGATATCAATGAAGTTAAAGATAATATACAAAATTTAATAGAAGATTATCAACAGGCAGCATTAGGCACACACAGAGGAGCATACCCAGAAGTTAGTAAAGTAACACCAGTAATCGAAGAAGGTGTAATTTATTTGTTGCTCAGTGACTTGAGTAGACATACTGACAATATAAAAAGAAATCCTATAGTTACATTGTATTTTGCTGATAAAAATAAAAATCGTACACAAATGAATAATCCAAGACTTACACTGTATGGTGTGCTAGAGCGTGTAGAAAAAACAGAAGAAGCATTAAAAAAGTTTGACAAACGTGATAAAGGCGCTACAATGTACGGACAGTTTAGTGATTTTAACATCTGGCGTTTTACCGAAGATGACAGAATGTACATAGCAGGATTTGGAAAAGCATACAAATGAAAGTTAAAATTGGAAAATATCCTAATCATAGATTTTATCATAACTGGCTTTATACTCGGTTTGGGTATTCACCTAAACAAAAAACAAGCATAAAGATTCACAACTATGACACTTGGAGTATGGATCATACTCTTGCTCCTATTATCCTTCCTATGCTCAAACAGTTGAAAGAAACAAAGCATGGTGCTCCTATGGTAGACATGAAAGATGTTCCACGAGAACTACGTGCTACTAAAAAGCAACTAGACGCATACAACAAGAACGGTGATTCTGACCCTAAGTTCTTTGAGCGTTGGGACTGGATCCTAGACGAAATGATCTGGGCGTTTGAACAAAAGTGTCGTGATGATTGGGAAAGTGATTACTACGAACATCATGTACTAAGTCCAGATGAAAAAAATTACGACGGTTTCTTTGGCGGATCAAAACTTGTGTGTAAGGACCCCAAGGGTTTGAAAGCACATCAAGAACGAATGTCAAATGGCTTTAGGCTGTTTGGTAAATATTATGAAAATTTATGGGACTAAATTATGAATGAAGAATTAAAAACAGAAATTCAACAACAACTTAAAGAAGGAGAAGTTGTTATTGAGTTTACTAAGATAAACGGCGACTATCGTAAAATGACTTGTACACTGCAAGAAGGTGTAGTACCTCCGCCTGCAAAAAATGACCCATTGACACAAAAGAAAGTTCGTGCTATAAACGAAGAGGTATGTGTAGTATACGATATTAACGCACAGGGCTGGCGCTCGTTCCGTTGGGATAGTATTATAAACACAAACGAAGATGATGCGGTTAAATGATTGAAACAACTAATAATAAACTTATTTTGCTATCAGATATTATCGAAAGTAAAGTAAGAAAAGAACGTGAA
>Ga0206128_1003328_pt1 | contig 13432 bp, 9 predicted proteins | sample Helgoland_Spring_7_FD_148601 | JGI IMG/M metagenome (GOLD analysis project Ga0206128, IMG submission 148601) | Pelagic subsurface seawater microbial communities from Kabeltonne, Helgoland, North Sea - Helgoland_Spring_Bloom_20160426_1 | ecosystem: Environmental > Aquatic > Marine > Epipelagic ...
TGCGGGCAAGGCAAGAAAACAAGGGGCGCAACCTGATCGGATGGCTTGAATGGCCACTCAAGGCCTTCGTGAAGGACCAATCCAAGGAGGAATAGCATCCAAAGCCCTCCCCACTGGTGGAGCCGGGGGAAGTGTAAACACCCCCTCGGACCCCCAATGATTTCAAGCCCTTCAGACTTCAGCTCCCATTCCGTCACACCTAGACATGATTTGAAAAGGATCTGAATTCCTTGTGCTGCAAGTTCACCCCTGAAATGGTCAGGCTGGACATTCTTGCAGTGTGAAACACCTCACACAGATGCCGATCAAGCGCACTGCTTTGGGCTCCTGGCTGAGAGGCAAAACACCTCAAATCCTTGACACTGTTGGTGACCTCATCCATGATCGGGGTGGACTGTGGAATTCAAACTTAAAAGTCAGGCTGTTCGCTATTTGAATTTCACTATATCCTAGCATGGGCCACCATTGTTGTATATCTCAAGGATACAGCTAAATCAAATTCATTAACCTCAACTAGTATTTAGTGTTGATTTTTTGTGTTCAGAGCTATCACGCCATCTCAAGAAAAACTAAGCACCTACGCAAAATACCTCTTCATTTTAAGTAGTGGCTTCTCAATTACAAACCAACTCAACGAGGCAAAACACAGGGTAATGACACATGAAGCAACAAAATCACCTGTTCCAAAGTCCAACTTCCCTGGAAAGTGATAACCAAAGGAATACTTTAGAAAGAGCCAAAAATGATGCGCCAACATGTGCCAAACATAAATTCCGTAAGAAATCACACCCAAAAAACGAATAAATCGACTTCGAAAAAAACCATCAATTAAAGTTGTATCCGCTCGCACCACAACACCGACCAAAAGAAAACAGAGTAGAATCAAAGAATGATACTCAAAAACAGTTTCAAAGGCTGGGCTCCAAAAAGATGTCGGAATCAAGTGCACACCGAGAAAAACTGCAACACCTAACACGAAAAAACCGTTCCAATTCTTCATTGAAAAGCGGTGATAAACATGCCGCAATAAAGCACCAGCCGCTAATGCAGAAAATGCCGAGGTAGGCAGACCAGTCCAACCAAAGGGCAACTGATTCATCGAAAGCGCTGGCCAAGCGAAAAAGACAAACCCAGAGAAAACAAACCCGGAATAGAGCAGCACTGGAAATCGCCGAGAAGCAAAAAAAACTATGAGTGGCCAAAACAAATAAAACTGCTCTTCAACCGCCAACGACCAAAAGTGGGTGCCTGGTAGGTAATGACCTTGCAAAAACAACTCCCAATTAACAAAGTAAAACCAATACGGTGCCGAATCTTCAACACCCAACATCCCGGTAATCACATAAATAAAGACTGCCAAATAATAAATAGGAACGATTCTCAAGAACCTTCTTGCATAGAAATCCCAAAGCGCCTTGCGAACTGACTTTTTAGCGAATGAATCCTTAAGGATTCCCGTAATTAAAAACCCACTAATCAAGAAAAACAATTGGACCCCATACGAACCTAAATTAAGCCCAAGAGGAATCGGGATCCAATAGCCAAAATGCTGCAAAAGAACACCACCAACTGCACAAGCTCTTAGGGCATCCAGTCGAAAGAAATATTCTTTACCATTCATCTCATCATTTTGTAATTAAACACAAGGCATCGCCCAAAACAAGTTCAACTTTCCGTCACACTTTCTTGAAAATCCATCACACTTTCCGTCACACTTTTCGATCCTACCACTCCGCAAACACCAGTGTTTACAAAGTACACCAAACTGAGGTAGGCATGACAGATCGCTGACAATCTGTAGTTTATACGTTATGGTGGAGCCGGGGGGAGTCGAACCCCCGTCCAAACAAGCAACGCGCGCGGCGTTCTCCATGCTCAGTCCACGATTAATTTTCGACCGAAGGCTGACCGTGGACGGCCCATCTTCGACTTAGCCTTGTAAAGTTTCGCTACAGGGTCAAGACGCCCCTTTCGCTAGATCCATTCTCCTGATGCCCCATTGTACCGCGGATAGGATCCGAACGACGGCACGGGACAGCTCGTTCTGCCACCTTGTGGCTAGAATTAGGCAAATCCTCCGAGAGGATTAGGCCGCGAGCGCGTAGGAAGTGTTGCCAGTTATGGCTTGGGTTTCGGGATTAACGAGTGGCTACCCTAAGCACTCGGCATGCTGACCGTGCCGTTTGTCTTGCTGTCAAATCCAAAATCGGCCCCAGTTATTGTTGTTGTTGTTTTTCCACTTCGGTGGCAGGATGTCAGAGAACAAAACACGCTAACGTGCAAACCGCCTTGGCCCAAGCCAAAGCGGTTTACGAAGATACAGTAGGAAAGAGCCGGGAATTACCGGACCAACAGCCTTTGGCGAATCACGCCTTGGGCAGTCTCGATGCGGACCGTGTAAGTACCGGTGCGCAGGCCGAGACGGTTGCCGCTGGCGGCCAATGCTCCAGTCCATACCTGACGGCCCATGGCGTCGACCACGGTAGCCGCAGCACCAGCCTCCACTCCTGCCACGCGCAGCACATCGTACTGACCGACAGGATTGGGGTACACCGTGACGCTTGAAGCCGACGCTGCCTCAATGCTGTTGACCACGGGAGCCTCACCGAAATAGACATCGTCGAAATAGTAGGTCGTACCACCCTCAACGCCTTCATCACCGAAGCCGAAGAAAATCACGAGCAGATCGTAAGGGTAGTTGACCTCGAGCTCAGGCCCGCCGGGCAATTCATTGCCAAAGTTGAATTCAAGCGTCTCCCACCCTTCCTGCGTGGTGTACTGGATGGTCTCGCAGTAAATGCCTTCTCCGGTAATCTCCGTCTTGAGCAAAATGGGCGTTCCAGCAGATGGCGTCCACACGCGAACGCTGATCATCTTCTCCTCCTCTGTGAAAGGAATGGGGTTGGCAAAGCCTTCGATGGTGCCGATCATGGTGCCGGACCATCCCACCGCTACCGGCATCTTGGTGACCTCCACCACGTGGTTGCCCGGTGCCGTGGGATCTTCAACAATCTGAGAGGCATTGCCCCAGAAATCGTAGGTCGTCTGATCAACGGTTTCGTCTTCAAACGTGCAGGGCAAGTCAATCTGGCTCAAGCCCCCACTGGCATCGACCTGCTCGATGTCATCGAAATAGAAGGTCGACTGGTCAGAGCCGTCGCCCACGTTCTCGAAATCAAACATGAACACCAACTTGTCATAGGTCATGGAATACTCGCCAGCGAAGTTCCAGGTCATCACTTCCCAGCCGCCCTGGGTGACGTTCCACTGGTCGATTTCCGTGTCGAGGTAGCCCTCCAGCTTCATCTTGATGCGCACGCCCTGGCGGGGTGACCACACCTTCATGCGGATGCTCGTCTCCTCGGAAAAATCGAAGAACTGCCCCATCTGAAGCAGTGAACCGCCCCATGGAAGGCCGCCATCGCGGACAATCCTGCATACCGTCTCGCTGTCGTTGACTGCATCCGGTGCAGGGTTGGCGACGACCTCAGCGAAACCGCCATCAAAATCAGTGAAATCGGAAGTTGTGGTGCCTGACTCAAAGTCGATGGGCAGGGTAACCTGCGCGGAAGCGACCGAAAAAAAGCACATAAAAAAAGCCCCTGCGAGAAGGGCATCATATCGTTGAAGATGCATGGTACAGAGTTACGCCAAAATCATGGATTTACCGCCGCAGCCTCTAGACGCTCGTGCGCATTGGTGCGGATGTTGTCCCAGAAGAGGTTGAAATCCCCAACGTGCCAATTGTCCCGATGCAACCACTTGCCCACCAGAAATATATGGGGCTGGTCAATCCACAGGACACCCTCAGGCCGCAGCTGCGCCGTAATGCTGCCCGGATTCTTGTTGCGAAAAGACTCCCTTACTGCGCCGAGGTGGACGTTGCGATCATTGGCCTTCCCAACCTCGGTAGTCCAAGTAATGGGGTGTATCGCACTGGGCGGTTCCTCCTTTTGACCCAACCAAGCCGGGACATATCCAGTGCCGTAACTCATCCATGCACAATAGCAATGCTGGTCGGTGGGCGTCTCGCAAGCGGACAGCTGCTTAAAGTCCGAGGGGTAGATGTCCATGCCGGGAATGTAGGCCGCTACAAGGCGCTCCTGCAGTGGCTGTCCATCGAAGAACTCCTGCAGCAGCCAGCGGGCATGCCAACTGCCTTGGCTGTGCGCGGCAATGATGAGGGGCCGTCCCTCATCCCATTGGCTCAGAAAATGCTGAAAAGCCGCACGGACATCGCTGTAAGCGAGCTTCAAAGCCGCCAAGCTCAAACTATCTCCCACGCTGAAAACGCGGATGTGGGCCTGTCGGTATCGGGGAGCAAACACCCGACCGGCTCCATTAAAGATGGCAGCCTGATGCCGCACAGGCCATCTATCGACCGCCTCATTCAACGCCGCACTATCCAGCGAGGCATTCCAGGCGGGTCCCTCCTCAAAAATGGTAGGGTGCAAGTAGAACACATCGGCCGTACCTGGTCCTTCTGACACCGTGCGTCCCTTCGGCAGCCCATCGGCCGCATCATCGCGCCATGGCAAAGCAGACCAACTGTCCTCTTGACCATACGCAGGTGCCGCAGGAATAGGTTCGAGGGCCGTCGCGATGCGCTCTACGTGCAATCCAGTCTCCACGACAGATTCGTAGCGCTTACACCCTGAAACCACAAAAACCCCAGCGGCGACAACGCACCACACCGACTTCAAGTCCATGCCACAAAAATGCATCCAAAATGCACCTGCACCCCGCAAACCAAAACTGGCCTCCTTCAGACTCAAGTGACGCGGTCCTTTCCTATCTGCTCAGTTTTCACCAACCACATTTCTTGACAACCGCAAAAACTTGGGCGTTTTCGGCCACTGTGAATGCACAACCGAGGTAGATTACCCTTCGTTCGAGAGAAGACATGAGGATAGGAATCATCAGAGAAGGAAAAGTACCGCCAGATCAGCGTGTGCCGCTGACACCGGAGCATTGCGCGAAGGTGTTAGAACGGTTTCCCTATGTGGAACTGGTCGTCCAACCCAGCGATGTCAGGAGAATTACCGATGCCGAGTTTGTCGCTGCCGGTGTTGAGCTCAGCGAAGACCTCAGCGATTGCGACGTGCTCTTTGGGGTCAAAGAGGTTCCCGTCGATCAGCTGATTCCCGACAAGACCTACTTCTTCTTTTCCCACACTTTCAAGCTTCAGCCCTACAACGCCAAGTTGCTGCGCGCATGCTTGGACAAGCGCATCCGCCTCATCGATTACGAGTTGCTCAAGCGACCTGGCGGAAGGCGCATCATTGGTTTTGGCCGATATGCTGGAGTGGTGGGGACATACAATGCGTTTCGCACGTTTGGCGCACAGCACGGGACTTACGACTTGCCGCGCGCCATCGATTGCGAAGACCGCACGGAGATGGAGTCCCACCTTTCCAAGGTCAAACTGGCCCCGGGAACCAAGGTGGCGCTCACAGGTCGGGGACGCGTGGGCAATGGTGCCCGCGAAATCCTCGAATTCATGCGAATTCGGGAAGTACATCCGGTCGATTTCCTCCGGGAAGACTTTGAAGAGCCCGTATTCACACACCTCGACCTCGAAGATTACAACCGCCGCAAATCCGACAGCGGATTCGACTTCAAGGAGTTTTGTGACGACCCATTGGGCTATGAAAGCACCTTCATGGCCTTTGCCCGCTCTACGGACCTCTTCATTGCCGGCCACTTTTGGGCAGAGGGATCACCCTTTCTTTTTAGCCGGGCAGACGTCCGCGACGACGACTGGCGCATTTCTACCGTGGCCGACATCAGTTGCGACATCGATGGCCCCGTGGCTTCTACCGTGGAGCCCAGTACCATCGCCGACCCGATGTACGGGTATGACCCCGTCGGCGAGTGCCGGGTCCCTTTTGGTACGGAGGGGAGCATTGGCGTGATGGCCGTGGACAACCTGCCTTGTGAGTTGCCCCGCGACGCCAGCGCAGACTTTGGCGCGACGTTGTTGGAACAGGTCATCCCCCTCGTCGTAGAAGGGGACGCCCAAGGCATATTGGAGCGGGCCTCTGAGACGACGCTCAAAGGTGAACTGAGCCCAAATTTCGCCTATCTATCTGATTACGCGGGACTTACTGGGCAATGAACCGGTACGTCAGGGTGCCCTTCTGACGTTTGGGTGCATTGGCCTGTGATTGAAATCTACAGCGCAACGCACTGCGCAAGGATTCATCGGTTAAGCATGCGGACATGGATTCCGATCCAGATCCCGATACAGAAAGGACTGTAGCGTCGAGCACTTCTCCTCCCGGAGCCACATCGATGCTCATGACCACCACCCCGCCACCGCGGCAACGGTAGCCCGGCACATCTAGACCCAACGCCTTGCGGCCCGCCAAGTCGTATTCCGCTGTGACCTGGCCATCGTATCGGGCATCCCAATTTTCGTAGCGGTTATCGACGGCATCAGCAACGTCAAGCTTGTCTTCACCGGCACCGCTGTTGGCCCCGCTCCTCCCCTCTGCCAGGGCATCGAATGCTGATTGCTCAAATGCCCGCAATTCCGCCTCAACATCTCTGGCCATTTGATCTGATGCCGCGGCCGAGCTTTGTAGAGACTGGTTGCGGGCTGCGTTCGCATCCGCAGCCACATTGCGGACAGCTGCATCCATCTTGGCCTGCATTTTTGCGCGAACCGCCTCCTCCATGGTCTGGGTTTGCTGCGGCAGCGCGAAATCTGCAAAATCCACTTCTGCGTAAGCCGTAGCCTCCGAAGTCGATACATCACCCCATTCCGCCAAAGCCGCCAAAGTGATCACATGCACCAACAAAGCCGCCACCACAGCCTGCCAAACGAAACGCTCTCGGCTTCCCAAGGAAGCCTTCAAAACTGATTCAGTAAAAGGGGCCACTTTCATATTCGACGACAAAATAACAGGAGCTGTCCATCGTTAAAACGGTAATTCATATCTTTATTACTTAGAATCAACTTAAGATGAAGCATATCCTCCTCCTCGGCGCTCTGTTCTTGTTCGGCGCCACTGCATCTGCCCAGAGCAGCTCATGCACCGACAAAAAAGCCAAGACCGAAAACACCAACAGCAAGTCATCCTGCTGCCAAGGCAAAGCCGACGCCAAGAGCTGCTGCTCTGCGAAGTCTTCTTGCACAGACAGCAAGAAAAAGAGAGGAAAGAAAGCCAAGTCTGGTAAAGAGGAGTCAAAGCAGTCACAAAGCCTCGCCCGTTCTGAAGACAAAATGGAGTCTACAGACAAGAAAGCGAAGGTGAGCCCTGCCAAAGGCGCAGGCCACTGATTGAACCTGACCAAAAAAAATGAAAGAAGCCCGCTAATGCGGGCTTCTTTATTTTGCACCCATGGGTCGCGCTGGCACACTGCTTTTCTTCCTGATTTCTTTTGTTGGCTCCCACGCCCAGTTCAACCTGGTGGGCGATGCCCAGCCGCTTAACGGAGGATGTGTCCAACTCACCGCGGCGCTCAATGCGCAGCAAGGAGCAGCTTGGAACCAAGATCAAATCGATGTCAGCCTCCCGTTCTGCATGCACCTTTCGGTGAACCTTGGCAGCAACAACGGAGGCGCCGATGGCATCGCGTTTATTCTGCACCAATTGGGCCCCAACCAAGCCACCACCACCTCTGGGGGCAACATGGGCTATGGCAACTACAATGCGCCAACAAACACCTTTATCGACCCCACTTTTGACCCCAGCATCATCATTGAATTCGACACTTGGCAAAACCCAAATCTGGGAGACCTCATTAACGATCATGTGGCCCTGCATCGCGATGGCACCAACTCTCACAACGGTCCCGAATGCCTTGCCGGCCCCATTGAAGCAAGCGCCATCAGCGGCAACATAGAAGACGGACAGGACCATACGGTGCACATCGAATGGAACCCGAGCACCCAATCGCTTCGCATGGAGTTCGACGATGTGGAACGGTTCAATGCCACCGTCGATTTGGAAAACGACGTGTTTGCAGGCAACAGCATGGTGTGGTGGGGATTGACCGGGAGCACGGGGGGCGCTTCGAACGTTCAGTCGTTTTGCTTGCTCGATGTCTCCAACAGCGCAGGCATTCCAGAATTGACACTCAGCCCACCCGCCCCCTACAGCACCTGCCCCAACGAAACCATCACCATTACCGGATCCGCACCAGGATACACGGTCAGTTGGCAAAACCTCAACAACCCGGTGATTTCCGCTGGACCCGGAGAACATACCATTGAGGCACAAGATGGTGGATGTCCCTTAACCGAGACCATCAGCGTAGCCTCCCTGCCTGGTCCCAACCTCTCTACCCTGACCGATGTGACCCTGTGCGATGGCGCCTCCACCACCTTGACAGCATCCGCTGAGGCGGGGAGCTTGGTTGATTGGGACGGCACAGGCAACCCCACTTTAGATGTTTCCAGCGGAGGGATTCACGCCGTCACTGCTGCACTGGGTACCTGCACAGAAAGCCAAACGGTGACCGTCGTGGATCAAGCCTCTCCGACCATCGCCTTGGACACCTCGAACGACATCTCACTGTGCGAAGGCGATGCAGTGACCATCACGGCCACCACTGACATCGTAGCAGACATCCAATGGATCAATACGGATGGCACCGTCGCCTCTTCCAACGCTGAGCTTACCGTGGAGGCCCAGGCAAGCCTGACAGTAGAAGCTCAAGCGGGCGGATGTCCAGGCCTTCCAGAATTCGTCTTGGTGAACATGCTTCCCTTGCCCACCGCCACCATTCAGTCTATTCCGAATACCCTGTGTTTTGATGAAACAGGATTGGTGACTGCTGTTCCCAGTCCCGGGGCCTCGGTGGACAGCTGGACGCTCCCCTTGGGCACTACTGGCGTGAATCAAGCAGGCCCAGGCGCCTACACAGCCAACCTCATCGCGGCCAACGGCTGCACCAACACAGCTTCCTACATCCTCGACGCCCTTCCACCGATTCAATACGAACTCAGCGGTCCTGAAGGAGCCTGCGACGGCAGCACCATCGCGTTGATGGTCTCCGGAAATTTCCAATCTGCTCAATGGTCCGATGGCACCACCGGAAACGCCTTGTCCTTGGAAAGCGTTGATGGCGAAGGCCCTTTTGCCGTCACTGTAGAACTCGACGGTTGCACCGCGACTTCCTCCGCCGAAGTCCAATGGTGGCCGGTACCGTCTGTAGGGTTGATGGAGGATACCGTCATTCGCTGTGTGCTGGACCCAGCGGTAGAATGGAATTGGCCGAACCAAGCCTCACCCGCAGTGGGTTGGTGGGTATGGAGTGTGAATGGCATGACCACGACGGGCGGGCCGGTATGGGAAGCCGAGGGCGCATACACCGTGCGCGTATTGGACAGCATGACAGGCTGTGCCGATTCCACGGAGGTTTACGTGAACGTTTGGCCCAATTTGGAGGTCAATGCTGCGCCCTACGCCGGCATAGTGTGTTGGGACGAAACCACCGAAGTCATCGCCGAGCTGCGCGGCGTCGAAGGAACCGATATCGACGAGCTGCCATACACCCTGGCTTGGGACGACCCCGAGGTTCAGGGACTCCATCCTCAGGTCGGCGCCGGCATTTACCTCCTTCAAGCGGAGAATGCCTGCGGACAAGACGTTGCCGTGGTGGAAGTCACGCAGGAATACTGTGGATGCGATATGTGGATGCCTACGGCCTTTACACCTGATAACGACGGCATCAACGACGGCCTCAAAGTCGAGACCAACTGCCCTGAATTGGAATCTTTCCAACTCGACATTTACGACCGTTGGGGCCAACGTGTGTGGGGCACGGACAACCCTGACCGCGTGTGGATGGGACAAGCAGAGACACCCCCCAGCGAAGGACTCCATTTTGTCCCCGACGGTGTCTACGCCTACCGCTTGGTTTGGAAATACAGCAAAACCGGAACACCTCTCGTTGAGGAACGGAACGGCCACTTACACCTCCTGCGGTAAGCCCCAATGCCCCTCAGTCCTACCGCGGAAGGCCACAAACTATCTTCGCGGATCAGAACGCAGCATGACCACAGCTAAGCCATTTGATCTGATTGTAGTGGGCGGAGGAATCGTCGGCGCTGCTGCTTTTCTCAAGCTCCAAAAACGGCACCCCAATGCCCGCATCGCTCTATTAGAAAAAGAGCCCATTCTGAGCGACCACCAAACCGGACACAACAGCGGGGTCATTCACAGCGGACTGTATTACCCACCGGGAAGCCTCAAAGCCATCAACTGCGTCAAGGGCAGACATGAACTGGTTGCTTTTGCCAAGGAATATGGTGTAGACCACGACATCTGCGGAAAGGTCGTCGCAGCAGCCAGCGCCGATGAATTGCCCATGCTCGAAAAGATCCATGGACTGGGGTTGCAAAACGAAATTGAAGGGCTGGAGCGCATTTCCGGAGACGCTGTCCGCGACATTGAGCCTTACGTCAACGCCATCGATGGCCTTTGGGTGCCCTGTACGGGCATCATTGACTTCCGCGGAGCCACCGCCAAAATGGTCGAAGTCGCCCGCGGCATCCAGCCAGAGAGCCAGGTCTTTACCGGCGTAGAGGCTCAGGACTTCACGCAAGACGAAAGCGGAGTGGAAGTCCACACCAACCAAGGTGTGTTCGCCGGCGGCGGACTCGTAGTGTGTGCAGGCCTTCAAGCCGACCGACTGGCGCGCAAGGATGGCGTCACATTGCCTGAACGCGTTGTCGGTTTCCGAGGAGATTATTACGAACTCGAAGACCACGCCAAGCATAAGGTCCGCAACTTGATCTACCCCGTCCCCAACCCCCAGTTTCCGTTCTTGGGTGTTCACTTCACGCGGATGACCAATGGCGACATTGAATGTGGCCCCAACGCCGTCTTCACATTCAAGCGCGAGGGATATGGCAAAACAGACTTCAACCTTCGCGACACTTACGAAGCACTGGGCTACAGTGGCACATGGAGGCTGTTCATGAAGAACATGTCATTTGGCATCAATGAATACCGCCGGGCGTTCTCTAAGCGGCTCTTCCTGAAGACGCTGCAGCGTTTGATTCCCGATTTGGAAATGGACGACCTCCGTCCTGGCCGCAGCGGCGTCAGGGCCTTGCTCTTGCGCCCAGATGGCGATACCAAAGACGACTTCCGCATCGTCACCCACGGACGCAGTGTACACGTATTGAACGCCCCCTCGCCCGCCGCTACAGCGTCGCTCGCCATCGGAGACCACATTGCTGACCACGTAGACCGCCAAGGTCTCCTGGGCTAAAGCCCCCATACCCCCGCTTCCCTGAGCCCTATATTGCCTTCATGGGAAAGCAATCAGACCATCCGCGTGCCTACACCAAAAAGGCCGTACAAAAAGGTTGGCTGATGTATGACTGGGCCAACTCCGCCTATTTCCTCGTCATCACCACGGCCATCTTTCCGCTGTTTTACACGGCCATCACCACCACGACCGTCGACGGTGTGATTTCTGATGCCGTGAGTTTTATGGGCAAGACGTTCATCAACACCCAGCTCTACAGCTACATCATTGCGGCATCCTTTCTCATCGTCATCATCGCCTCTCCGCTGCTCAGCGGCATGGCCGACTACTTAGGCCGCAAACTCCTGTTTCTCAAATGCTTCTGCTACGTCGGAGCGGCAGGCTGCATTGGCCTGTACTGGTTTGATGTCGAGCACCTCGAATGGAGCATGTCAGCCCTTTTTATGGCCAACATCGGCGCGTGGGGCAGCCTGGGTTTTTACAATGCATTCTTGCCCGAGATCGCCGAGCGCGAAGAGCAAGACTTGCTGTCCGCAAAAGGATATTCGTGGGGATTTGCCGGGGCTGTCATCTTGCTGGTGATGTGCTTGGCGCTGATCATGGGCATTGGCGACCAGTTCACGCGCTGGGCCTTTGTGGGGGTGGGCCTTTGGTGGGCCGGATGGGCACAGATCACTTTTCGACGTTTGCCCGTCAGGGTCAAAGAAAGACCCGAAGGCAACATCATGATGAAAGGCTTTCACGAACTGAGGGGGGTCGCCCGAGAACTCAAAGGAAAAACCCGTATCGTGCGTTACCTCCTGAGCTTCTTTGTCATGAGCATGGCCATACAGACCATCATGCTCATGGCGAGCTCTTTTGGAATTAAAGAGGTCAAGCTCGCCTCAGATGAGCTCATCATTGCCATCTTATTGATCCAGCTCATTGCCATTCCTGGCGCATTTCTCTTTAGCTGGCTGAGCAAACAATGGGGCAACGTAACGGTGCTCCTTATGGCCACCGCAATGTGGGCTGGCGTGTGCCTTTTCGCTTATTTCCTTGTGGACGGGTCGGCCATGTTTTTTGTTGCAGCGGGCATCGTGGGCTTCATGATGGGTGGAACCCAAAGCTTGAACCGGTCCACTTACACCAAAATGCTGCCTGAAACCGAAGACACCGCCTCTTATTTCAGCTTCTACGAAGTGCTTGAAAAGTTGGGGGTGGTCATTGGGATGTTCAGTTGGGGCTATATCGAAGGCCTCACTGGAAGCATGCGCTCCTCTATTCTGGCCCTGATCGGATTTTTTGCCGTAGCCATGATCCTCCTCGCCTCCATACCCCGCGCAGAGAACAACATCTCAGTGGCCTGATTGGAGACTGTATCAGTCGATTTCTATGAAAGCCTGCTCCACCAGGCGAAATTCTACCCGCCGGTTGCGGGCTCGTCCTGAGGGATCCGAATTGGAAGCCGTGGGCAACGCACTGCCGTGGGCATTGGTTCGCATCCTGTCCGGCGCCACACCTTGGTCCATGAGGTAGGCAAAAGCGGCTTTGGCCCGATTCTCTGACAACACAGCATTGTATCCTTCTGGACCCACCGCATCGGTATGGCCGTGCACTTCCAGCCGAAGAAATCGATTGCGCCGCAACATGCTGCCCCAACGGTCCAATTTGGCGCGGTCCTCCGACCGCAACGTTGCGTCATCAAAGGAAAAATGGAGTGTATCCCGCTCCACTTCTTGCACCCGGGTTAACGCCTCCGGAGGGTCCTGCACTTCTCCTGCAATTTTGCGGACCAAACACGCACAATCCTCTGGCCTCTCAACGGGCACCACCTCTACAGCATCCAAATAGACATAGGCCCAATCGGTTGCCCCCTTAGGAGCATCGGCCGAAAGCGCCAAGCGCGTCATGCCTTTGGCATCGAAATTGCCCAAGGTCAACCATCGTTCCCCTCCTTCCGCTTGGATCGCGTCCGAGAGGTTGACCCAGCCCTTGTTCGTCTCTAGGAAATGGCCAGCAGGATTCACCATCTGAGGGGTGTAATCCAAAATGTAATCCCGCTCTCCTTTCGGCTTCTCTGCACTCAACAGCGCTCCAATACCATCGGCGACCACCCCGGCCTGCTCTGCTGCCGAATACCAAAACGAAACACAGACCCACTCTTTGGGCGCCAAAGACCGCTTCAACTCTGTGGTGAGGTACTCTCGGTAACGCCACTTGG
>Ga0206128_1003330_pt1 | contig 13425 bp, 13 predicted proteins | sample Helgoland_Spring_7_FD_148601 | JGI IMG/M metagenome (GOLD analysis project Ga0206128, IMG submission 148601) | Pelagic subsurface seawater microbial communities from Kabeltonne, Helgoland, North Sea - Helgoland_Spring_Bloom_20160426_1 | ecosystem: Environmental > Aquatic > Marine > Epipelagic ...
GGGGACGTGATTGAGCCGTGCTTGATCCCAAGGTTTTCATGAATGACTTTCACGACGGGGGCGAGACAATTGGTTGTACAAGACGCCGCTGTAACGATGTTTTGCGTGTTCGGATCATAGTCATGATTGTTCACGCCATAGACGATATTTGCCGCATTGCCGTCTTTAACAGGGGCGGAGACGATGACCTTTTTAACGCCAGCAGCAAAATATGGCGCGAGCTTGGCTTTGGTTTTAAACGCGCCCGTGCAATCAATGACCACATCGACGCCTTTGAGCGGCAGTTCGTCGAGATTGCGTGTTTTGCAAAGCGAAAGTTGTGTGCCATCAATCGTTATGCTGTTGTCGTCGTAGGTGAAGTCTGCGTTCCATCGGCCATGCACAGTGTCAAATTCCAGCAAATGCGCGTGCATTTCTGGATCGCCTACTGCGTCATTGAGAAACGCGATTTCAGCACCACTTTCGAGCAGCGGGCGCAGCGCTAATTTTCCGATACGGCCGAGACCATTGATTGCATAAGTTGTCATGAGCGTTTCCTTAGGCCCTGTATGTAACAGAATGATGATGGGTGCGTGCTATCACGCACATTACGAAGATTCATCTGATCTTAACTGTGAACATGCAAGTTTTCCCATATGTCCAATTACATTCGCCCCCAAATCCCCGGTGCGACGGTGTTCTTCTCCGTTTGCATACGCGCGCAAGGTTCTGATTTGCTCTTGCGTGAAATTCACTTGTTGCGCAGCGCTGTATCGCGCACTTTGCGCGAACGACCAGTCACTGTGAACGCATGGGTCGTCCTGCCAGACCACATGCATTGCATATGGACGATGCCACCTGGTGATCATGATTATTCAACCCGTTGGCGGATCATCAAAGCACGTTTTTCACACGGATTGCCTAAAGGTCCGCTACGCGCAAGTGATCTAAAGCGCAAAGAGCGCGGGATTTGGAACCGGCGCTTTTGGGAGCATCATATTCGTGGCAAAACGGATTTTGATGCGCATATGGAACATTGCTGGATGGACCCAGTTCGCCATGGTTTGGTTCAAAAGCCCGAACATTGGGAATTCACGTCTTTCGCAAAGCTAAAAAGAGCGACAGCGTAAGGTGCGTGATACCACGCACCTTACCATCAGCCATCCATCTTAAGCGCAGAGATAAACGCCTCTTGCGGAATATCGACCTTACCGAATTGACGCATCTTCTTCTTACCCGCCTTCTGCTTTTCCAGCAGCTTCTTCTTTCGGGTCGCATCGCCACCATAACACTTGGCCGTCACGTCCTTGCGCATCGCAGACAGAGTCTCGCGCGCAATGACTTTACCGCCAATCGCCGCTTGGATCGGAATTTTAAACATGTGACGCGGTATCAAATCTTTGAGCTTTTCGACCATCGCCCGCCCGCGCATTTCAGCACGATCGCGGTGCACCATCGTAGAGAGCGCATCAACAGGTTCATCGTTCACAAGGATCGACATTTTCACCAAGAAGTCCTGACGATACCCCATCATCTGATAATCAAACGACGCATAGCCCTTCGTCACAGACTTCAGACGATCATAAAAATCAAAAACCACCTCGTTCAAAGGCAAATCATAAACCACCATAGCGCGTGTACCCGCGTAGGTTAGGTCTTCCTGAATGCCGCGACGATCTTGGCACAGCTTCAAAACATCGCCCAAATACTCATCGGGCACCAGAATCGTTGCTTTGATACGCGGTTCTTGCATGTGATCGACAAACGTCAAATCAGGCATGTCAGCAGGATTGTGTAACTCCTGCATCGTACCATCCTTCATGTGGATATGATAAATCACCGACGGTGCAGTCGTGATCAACTCGATGTCATATTCGCGCTCGATCCGGTCGCGGATCACTTCCAAATGCAAAAGCCCAAGGAAGCCACAGCGAAAACCAAAACCAAGCGCCGCTGATGTTTCCATCTCAAAAGAGAAACTCGCATCATTCAAAGCGAGCTTATCAATCGCATCGCGTAGGTCTTCGAACTCGGCACTATCCACCGGGAACAGCCCACAAAAGACAACGGGTTGCGCAGGCTTAAAGCCCGGCAAAGCATCCTCTGTGCCCTTCTTTTCGTGCGTTATTGTATCACCCACACGTGTGTCGCGCACTTGCTTGATCGAGGCGGTCAGAAACCCGATCTCGCCCGGCCCAAGTTCGTCAATCTCTTCACGCTGGGGCTTGAACACACCGATACGATCCACGTGGTGGACCGAACCGTTAGACAGCATCTTGATCCGCTCACCCTTTTTCAACACACCATCAATAATGCGCACAAGGACGATGACACCGAGATAAGCGTCATACCAACTGTCCACGAGCATCGCTTTCAGCGGCGCATTACGCTCGCCCTTGGGCGCGGGCAATTTCTTGACAATCGCTTCTAAAGTCTCGTGGATGCCCTGCCCTGTCTTCGCCGACACTTGGATAGCATCCGTCGCATCAAGGCCAATCACATCTTCAATCTGCTCCGCCACGCGGTCGCAATCGGACGCGGGCAGATCAATCTTGTTCAAGATAGACACAATCTCATGATCCGCATCCATCGCGTGATAAACGTTCGCCAATGTCTGCGCTTCCACGCCTTGCGATGAATCAACCACCAGCAATGACCCTTCGACCGCGCGCATTGAGCGTGACACTTCGTAAGCGAAATCCACGTGGCCGGGTGTGTCGATCAAATTGAGCACATAATTTTCGCCATCATCGGCTTTGTAGTCAATGCGCACCGTGTTGGCCTTGATGGTAATCCCGCGCTCGCGCTCGATATCCATGCTATCAAGCATCTGCTCTTGCATATCGCGATCCTTCACCGTGCCCGTCTCTTGAATGAGCCGGTCAGCAAGGGTGGATTTACCGTGGTCAATATGCGCCACGATCGAGAAATTACCCCTTTTGTTCAGCTCTGTCATAAGTTGGATATGAGTTGGTTTCACGCCTTGGTCAAGGTGGCGAATGCGTCGCGCTTTGCCCATCGTTTTGGCAAAGCTCTGCCGACGCATCGCTTGAATTGAAATGTCGCTGTTTTTGCTCTATATATTCAGTGAGAGTAGCTGGCATGTGAGACGATGGGCATAGATCCGCGCCCATGCCGACAAAAAGGCAGAGATTATGAAACACATCATTTTGTCGCTCGCTTTGGCAGGCGTACTAGCTCCTGTGGTTCCGGCCCCGCTAGACGCAGGTACAATCACGCGCGCTTGCATGAAATCAGACCGCAAAGCCGCGAATCGCAGGCTGTGCAATTGCATCCAAAAAGCAGCGCGCGGCACCTTGAGTTCATCAGACCAGCGTTTGGCAGCGACCTTCTTTAAAGACCCGCATCGCAGTCAAGAAATCCGCCAATCTGATCGCACGAGCCATGAAACATTTTGGAAGCGCTACAAGAAATTCGGCTCTCGCGCGCAGCAGATGTGCTCTTAACACGTAAATCATGAGCAAGATTGTCATCCTGACCGGAGCAGGCATTTCCGCCGAAAGCGGCCTTGGCACCTTTCGTGATGAAGGCGGGCTTTGGGCACAGCATCGGATTGAGGATGTCGCAACGCCAGAAGGTTTCGCGCGCAACCCTGACTTGGTGCATCAGTTTTACAATGCGCGGCGTGCACAATCACGCATGGCAAAGCCCAATCCAGCTCACTTTGCATTGGCAAAGCTTCAAAAAGAGCATCAAGGCGCTGTCATTCTCGTCACGCAAAACGTCGATAGCTTGCATGAGGCCGCAGGCGCACAAAACGTGATGCACATGCATGGCTTTCTGGATGGCGCACTCTGTGCGCGGTGTGATGCCCGTTGGCAAGCGCCCCTCGTGATGGAAAAAACCATGAACTGCCCCACATGCAACCGACAAACAACGCGACCTGATATCGTGTGGTTTGGCGAAATGCCCTACCAAATGGATGAGATTTACCAGCACTTGAGCGAGGCTGATCTTTTCGTTGCGATCGGCACCTCTGGCAACGTATATCCAGCCGCTGGTTTCGTCCAAGAAGCAACAGCATCAGGTGCTGACACGCTAGAGCTTAATCTAGAGCCCAGCGCGACAATCTCTGAATTCGCTCAAGCCCAGTTCGGCAAAGCGAGCAAGATCGTTCCAAGCTGGGTCGAAACGATCTTATCTTAAGAAACGCCTCTATTTATCAGCGCTGTGACCCGAGTGATCCGTATCACTAGGTGTCATCGCACCATGATCTTGGCGCTCTGAATCCACAGGAATTTGCACAACCATCTCGCCAGCTTTTTCAAAAGTCAGTGTCACTTCGACGCTTTCACCCTGAACCATGTCCTGAGTCAGCCCCATGAACATCACGTGATCGCCACCGCGCGTCAGCCGATGCATGCCACCTGCGGGGATCACAAAGCCGTCTTCGACTTCCATCATCTTCATCACGCCTTCCCCCATGTCCTTGTGAGTGTGGAGCTCAACGCGTTTGGCAATGTCCGACGCCACACTGATCAATCGATCATCTTCAGCGGTGTGGTTCATAATCTGCATAAAGGCCGCACCTGACTTTGCACCTTTCATGGCAGTACGCACGTAGGCGTCATTGATCATAATGTCGCCAGCATAGACTGGAAACGCGAAGATTACCGTCGCAAAAAGGGTCGAAATTTTGGGGCCGAGGGACATCATGTCTCTCCTTATCTGTCTAAAGGTTTGAAATCGAGTTAACTCAATCCGTGACAGGTGGCCCCCGCGCCATAGGCGTCCCAAGCCGAACAGTTGCCTGTTTCAAAACGCGCTCCACCGAACGCAATTCAGACCAAACAACACGCTTGCTCATCACAGGCGCATCTAGCGCGACAGCCACGATCAAAGATAACGCATATTCAGGACAAATCTGTGGCGCACCTGTCGGTTCACCATTGGCATCAATATAAATCATCATCGGGCCGTTGCCCGTGCAGATCACCATCTGCCCTGAGGCATCAGGCATCGTACGCGCAGCCGCAGCGCTTTGAGCGGTCAACACAACAAGCGCTACTAGAAGGCTACTAATGATTTGAGAAACACGTTTCATATGGGCAAGTTAAACACTAGCAAAAATGACTACAACGGACAAAAAGAAGCGCCCCGCAACATGTGTCGCGAGGCGCTAAAATCTCTAAGGTGCGAAACGCTTAAGCTGCTGCTGTTTGCGCCTTTGCAATCTCTTTTTTTACTTTCAACGCGCTGTCGGACAATTCGCTGTCCTTGGACTTTGCGAAAAACTGATCCAGACCACCGCGGTGATCCACTGTACGCAATGCTGCTGCACAAATTTTCAGCTTGATGCCACGGCCCAGAACTTCGGACTGAAGCGTCACATCGTTCAAGTTTGGCAAAAACCGACGACGTGTACGGTTCTTAGCGTGGCTTACGTTGTTGCCCGTCATCGGGCCTTTTCCGGTCAATTCGCAACGGCGCGACATGGGCGTATCCTCGTGTTCGTGCATTCTAAGCGTATCTTAGAAAAGCAAAATTGGGCGCAGCTAACGCAGGCGCATGTAAATCTCTCGGGGGTATTAGGGGGATAACAGTGAGCCGTCAAGCGATTCACTCCCCCTTCCCCTTCATCTTTCCAAATAAACTTCGGGGGAGTCTCAGCTTGCTGAGGCGGGGGCCGGCCCCCTCGCAGGGTCGCGTCGTTTCACATCGCTAAAATCTACAACAATTCGCGCATCTGTTGCGCCGCAAATGCTGGCGTAACATCCCCTCGCGCAACCGCAGCTCCCAAATCATCCATCGCATTGCGCAGCGCACCAGCCTCACTCAACCGCGCCAGCAAACTTTGACGCACATCTTCTTCAAACCAAAACCGCGCTTGCTCTGCGCGCGTTCCCTCAAAAAACCCGTTCTCACGCCGCCAAGCGATCAAAGCACTCATTTCTTCCCAAGCCTGCTCTAACCCGTTCTCCTCCAACGCGGACACAGCCAGCGCTTTTGGAAAATCGCTTGGATCCTGCGCGCGCTTGCGCAGCAACCGCAAAGCCCCCGCGTAATCCGCCATCGTGCGCGTCGCGGCAGGTTTCAAATCGCCATCCGCCTTGTTGACCAGAATCAGATCAGCCATTTCCATGATCCCGCGCTTCACCCCTTGCAACTCATCCCCACCAGCAGGTGCCAAAAGCAGAACAAACAAATCTGCCATCTGCGCCACAACAGTCTCGGATTGCCCAACGCCAACCGTTTCAATGAGCACCACATCGAACCCGGCCGCCTCGCAGACAGCAACCGCTTCGCGCGAGCGCCGCGCGACACCACCCAAATGCGTTTGCGAAGGAGACGGGCGAATAAATGCAGCCTGTTCGCGCGACAAACGATCCATACGGGTCTTATCCCCCAAGATAGAGCCGCCAGAGCGTGTTGAACTCGGATCAACCGCCAGAACCGCCACACGCAGCCCCTTGGCGATCAAATTCATACCAAAGCTTTCGATGAACGTGGATTTGCCAACACCGGGCGTCCCAGATAGGCCGATGCGCAAAGCTTGCTTGCCCCCCTGCGCCAGGGCTTCCAGCAACCCCGCCGCCGCGATGCGATGATCTGCGCGCGCACTTTCCACAAGCGTAATCGCCCGCGCAAGGCCGCGCCGTTCACCGTTTCGAACCGACTGGGCAAGCGCTTGAATATCCATCGACGACCTCTTGAAAAACTGACCTCGGTTTTCAACGAGCAAGCAAGCGTTGTCTAGCCCTTCGCTTTGAACGATATGTATCCAATGCAAGGTGCTCTACCCATTGATGACGTCCTTCCCGCGCTCTTGAGCGCGCTTGAAACCCATGGGCGTGCCGTCCTGCAAGCGCCCCCCGGTGCCGGCAAAACCACCCGCGTCCCTTTGGCGGTGCTGCAAGCCGCGAAATTCCACGGCAAAATCATCATGCTCGAGCCTCGCCGCCTCGCGGCGCGCGCAGCCGCTGAACGCCTTGCCAGCCAGCTGAACGAACCCGTCGGCCAAACCGTCGGCTACGCGATGCGTGGCGAGCGCAAAACTGGCCCAAACACCCGCATAGAAGTCGTCACAGAAGGCATTCTCACAAGGATGATCCAGTCCGACCCTGAACTGACGGGCATCGATTGCGTGATCTTTGATGAATTTCATGAACGTTCGCTCAATGCCGATCTTGGCCTTGCCCTCTGTATTGAGTGCCGCACAGCCCTGCGTGAAGACCTCGCGTTGATCGTCATGTCCGCAACCCTCGATGCGGCCCCTGTCGCCGAGTTGCTCAATGACGCGCCGATCATCACGTCAGAGGGGCGCAGCTATCCCGTCGAGCCGATATTTTTGTCTCGCCCAACCTCGAAAGAGCGCCGCCTTGAGGCACATATGGCCGATCTCATCGCGCAGGCATTGAACGAAACAGACGGCAGTATTCTTGCGTTCCTTCCCGGAGAAGGCGAAATTCGCAGGACTGAAAGCCTGCTCGCGAGCCGTATCGCCACAGATACGACCCTGCGTCCACTCTTTGGTGCAATGAAATTCCAAGACCAACGCGCCGCGATCCAACCCCAAGCAGATGGGCGGCGCAAAGTCGTGCTTGCAACCTCGATCGCCGAAACATCCCTGACGATTGAGGGCATCACAACCGTGGTAGATAGCGGGTTTGCGCGGCGCGCACGCTTTGATGCCGGAACTGGTATGTCGCGCCTTGTGACCGAACGCGCCTCTCGCGCCGAAGCGACACAGCGCGCGGGTCGTGCAGGGCGTCTTGGTCCCGGCAAAGCATACAAACTCTGGGCGAAGGGCGAAAATGGCACACTTCCTGCTTTTGCCCCTGCTGAGATCGAGACGGCTGACCTGACAGGACTCGCGCTTGAGCTTGCCCTTTGGGGTGCGCCGCCAGAGGATTTACCCTTCCTGACACCGCCCAACCCCATCGCACTTGGCGAAGCGCAAGCGCTGTTACAAACCCTCGGCGCACTCGACAAAGATTTACGCATCACCGCGCATGGCAAAGCCCTTGCTCGCCTGCCGCTTCATCCGCGCCTTGGCCACATGCTAAGCAAAGCAGGCAAACAAGCAGCAATGCCCGCGGCCATCCTGAACGAACGCGATCCTCTCGGACGCAGCGCGGGCTGTGATCTGTCGTTGCGCACGCGCGCGCTACAAGACCGCCGTGTCCCAAAGGACTACGCGAGCCGTATCACGCAAGAAGTGAAACGCCTGAACAAACTCATGCCAAACGCATCGCAAGACCCTTTCAGCCTCGGCTCTATGGCGGCGCTTGCCTATCCTGACCGTATCGGACAACGACGCAAAGGCGACGCACCGCGCTATGTGCTGTCAGGCGGCAAAGGCGCAGTCATGGAAGAGGGCGACGTCCTTGGTAACGCGCCTTTCATCGTAGTCACTGATACGGACGGCAACCCACGTGAAGCCCGCATCAGGCAAGCGGCTCAGATAGATCTTGCTGATATCCGCGCGCTATACAATGCGCAGATCACTTGGGTCGATGAGTGCGCCTGGTCCAAGCGCGAGCGACGCGTCATTGCTTACCAACGCGAAAAGCTAGGGGCTCTGGTGCTGGATGAGCGCCTTTGGAAAGACGCGCCAGATCAGGCGATTGCACATGCGATGCTCGATGGCGTTCGCGCGCTTGGTTTGACGTTTTCCCCTGCCACACAGCGCTTTCGCACACGTGTTGATCTGATGCGGCAAGCGGGTGAAGATTTTCCTGACCTTGATGAAGTGGTGCTCTTGGACAGCATTGAGCAATGGCTTTTGCCCTATCTCTCCAACATCAAGAACGCCGCCCAGCTCAAAGCGCTCGATTTGCTTAACCCTTTAAAATCCCTTCTCACATGGGATCAACAACAGCGCCTTGATACAGCTGCACCGTCGCATGTTGAAACGCCGCTGGGGCGGCGCATTGCGGTAGATTATGAATATGGCACGCCCGAAATAGAACTGCGCTTGCAAGAGATGTTCGGCACCACCGTGCACCCCATCGTGGCAGGCCAAGCCTTGCGCGTGACGCTCTTGTCGCCTGCTGGTCGCCCTGTGCAAACCACGACTGACATCCCTGCGTTCTGGGATACGTCCTATGCGGATGTGCGCAAAGACATGCGCGGGCGTTACCCACGCCATCCATGGCCGGAGAACCCGCGTGAAGCTGATCCGACCTTGCGCGCAAAGCGAAAAAACCGCTGAAAGTTGAATAATTTCAACACTCTGTTAAGGTGCGACACATAAAAGCAAAAAAAGGATGGCGGATTTCGATGGTAGGATTGTTAAAAAAGGCGTGGCAGGAAGTTGTAAAACCTCTGGTGCAGCGCCCTGATCGCGTACAAGTCGCGGCCATTTGTTATCAAGGCACGGGTGCAGATCGCAAAGTGCTTATGATCACCAGCCGCGAAACCAAACGCTGGATCGTTCCCAAAGGCTGGCCCATCGATGGTCTGGATGCCAAAGCAGCCGCTGCCCAAGAAGCTTGGGAAGAAGCGGGCGTGAAAGTTGCCAATATCTCGCCAGAGCCGCTAGGCACCTATGATTACGACAAACGCATGGACGGCGGCGGTGTAGTGTCTTGTGCAACGCAGGTTTATGCCCTCGAGGTGGATCATTTAGAGGATGACTTTCCAGAGGCGGCTGAGCGCACGCGCAAGTGGGTTAATCCAAAGCAAGCCGCTGAAATGGTTGATGAACCAGGTTTGCAAGACATTCTAAAACAATTCTGATTGGCGCTGACCAAAGGTAAGTAAATCCAAGCCGATGTGATGAAACCCTTGTCTTGAATCATTTTGAGCTCTAGGCGCAGTTCAACTTTATCGCAGCCAAAAGAGACTGACATGGCCGAAGATCCCCTTGGTAGCCAGTGGAAAACCCTCGATCGTGATCTGAACAGGATCAGTCAGCTTGAGATGGCGACAAACTATGTCGCGCGTCCCATGGTAGGCCTTGGCATTGCTTTTGCCTTTATCTTGATGGCGTTCTTGATTGCCATGATCTGGTTCGGGGGCACCGAAGGCTCGCTCATCGTTGCCGCCGCCGCCGCAGTTGGTGCCTATATGGCGATCAACATTGGTGCGAATGATGTTGCCAACAACATGGGCCCAGCGGTTGGTGCGAACGCACTGACAATGGGCGGCGCGATTGCGATTGCTGCAGTCTGTGAAAGCGCCGGTGCGCTTTTGGCAGGCGGGGATGTTGTCTCGACCATTTCTAAAGGCATCATTGACACAGAAGCCGTCGCAGACGGGCAAGTCTTTATGTGGGCGATGATGGCCGCGTTGATCAGTTCTGCGCTTTGGGTGAATTTGGCCACGTATGTCGGCGCGCCTGTGTCCACGACCCACTCTGTCGTGGGTGGCGTGATGGGTGCGGGCATCGCCGCGGCTGGTCTGGCTGCTGTGAACTGGCCAACGATGGGCACGATTGCTGCCAGCTGGATTATTTCGCCCGTCCTTGGTGGTGTCATCGCGGCGGCTTTCCTTGCTTTGATCAAACACAAGATCATCTATCGCGAAGATAAAATCGCCGCTGCACGTGTTTGGGTTCCGATCCTCGTTGGCATTATGGCCGGTGTGTTTGCCACATATCTTGCGATGAAGGGCCTAAAACGGATCATCAAAATTGATATTCAAACCGCCCTCTTCATCGGTGCCGTGATTGGCATTGGTACTTACTTCATCACAAAACCACTTATTATCAAGCAATCCCAGGGTCTTGAGAACAGAAACAAGTCGCTTAAGGTCCTGTTCGGCATTCCACTGGTTTTCTCCGCGGCACTCCTAAGTTTTGCACATGGTGCGAACGATGTCGCCAATGCGGTTGGCCCCCTTGCTGCGATTGTTCACGCCAATGAATTTGGTGATTTCTCTTCCAAAGTCGCAATTCCTATGTGGGTCATGGTGATCGGTGCCTTTGGTATTTCGTTCGGCCTTTTCTTATTTGGTCCGAAGTTGATCCGCATGGTGGGCAGCCAGATCACCAAATTGAACCCGATGCGAGCTTATTGCGTGGCTTTGTCCGCTGCTATCACCGTGATCGTGGCCAGTTGGCTTGGCCTTCCTGTGAGTTCCACCCATATCGCCGTTGGCGGTATCTTTGGCGTGGGTTTCTATCGCGAATGGCATATGGAAAATCGTCTGCGCGGTCTCAAAGGCCCCGTGCCTGTCGCGAAAACGATCGCACCGATTGAGCGTCGTCGTCGCAAACTTGTGCGTCGCTCACACTTTATGACCATCATTGCAGCTTGGGTCATCACCGTGCCTGCCGCCGCATTTATGTCAGGTGTCATCTTTAGCGTCCTCTATTGGATCGCCGTGTAAGCGCGTTCCTGCTCGGACACGCAAGAATCGCTATGCACTGGGTTCTATCCGTTTAAACTGATCAAATCTTGTATCACTCATTGCCCCGCGGCCTGCCCTTCATGCTGATCTGTACTTTGTCAGCTTGCAACGCTGTGAGTGAAGACCGCATGAGTACGTCTGGCAGTAATCTTAGCCCTGACTATGAACGCCTCGCGAGCACTGCCAACGAGACCAGCGGACTTGGCGGCGTAGCTTTGAAACTCCAGCCTATTCCGACGGCAACGACATTGAGCAGCTCTTCTGGAACGCTTGATCATGCCACGGGTGCAACCACGATTAACGACGGGACCTACACTTTGGTTGATCCAGATGGGTTTACTGCGGATGGCCTGCTCACCGATGGTGTATCAACCCTGTTTTCAACGCCAGCGCAGGGGTTTACGGGCAACTATGATTACGCACGCGTCTACACACATGCCTATTTCGTCAACTCTGTACCCTTCTTATCAACCGGAATTTATGGCGTCGTAACGCGCTCTGAAGATATGCCAACGGCTGGTTCCGCGACATTAAATGGCGAAGCGCAAGCGAGCTATTTCAACAGTGCCACCAACTTCGACTTAAGCAATGGCACGTCGAAAGTTGAAACAAATTTCACGGATGGCACGGTAGATGTGACAACGGATCAATTTGAAATCACAAATCGCGATACGGGCGTCAGCGCCAATGTCGGGTTCAACGGTATCAAGATCACCGGCATGAAAATCTTTGGAAACCAATTTTCAGGCGGCACGATCACGACTGAGCAAAATGGGCGTGACGTCGAAATCATTACAGATCGCGCACAAGAAAGCGCGCTTGGCCGCTTCTTTGGGCTCACCAATTCCGGCCAGCCTGATGAGGCGGGCGGAATTGGGTATCTCAGAGGCGACGACGGGTCGCTAACGACGATCTTCTTGGCCGATTAGATTATTTTTCGAGACACCAACGCATAATCGCTTTTTGAGCGTGCAACCGGTTTTCCGCCTCATCAAAGATCACCGAATTTGGCCCATCCATGACAGCGCTTGTCGCCTCTTCTTCGCGGTGCGCAGGCAAGCAATGCATGAACAATGCGTCTGGTTTGGCATGCGACATCAGCTCTTCATTCACCTGATACGGACGTAGCATGTTGTGGCGACGCTCCTTAGCGGACTGGCTGTCATGCATCGAAACCCACGTATCCGCGACGACAAGATCAGCATTTTGCACAGCTTTTTGTGCGTCGCGCTCAATGCTGACGCTGACACCTGCTTTGCGCGCAAGACCGACGAACTCGTCTTCTGGATCAAGCTGCTTAGGCCCAGTGAATACCAGATCAAACCCGAATTGACCCGCCGCATGAAGGAAGGACGCGCAAACGTTGTTGCCATCACCACACCACACGACTTTCTTACCTTTGATTGGCCCGCGATGTTCTTCGAACGTCATAACATCCGCCATGATCTGACAGGGATGCGTGCGATCTGTCAGCCCGTTAATGACAGGCACATCAGCGTATTCCGCCATCTCGAGCAACACGCTTTCGTCAAACGTGCGGATCATGATCAGATCAACATAGCGCGACAGCACGCGCGCCGTGTCAGCAATGGTTTCGCCGTGACCAAGTTGCATGTCAGAGCCAGACAGCACCATGGTCTCACCACCCATCTGGCGCACGCCCACATCAAAAGAGACGCGTGTTCGGGTCGAGGGCTTTTCGAAAATGAGCGCAACCATGTGGCCTGCAAGCGGTTGCTCTGAATCCAGCGTCGCTTTGGGCAGGCCAACGCGCGCATCTTTCATAGAACGCGCGTTGCTGATGATACCGCTCAGCGCGGTTGGGTCTGTTTTGTGGATGTCTAGAAAATGGTTCATGTGTTTATACTTTTTCTAATGATGGGGCGAGGGGCCAACCCCTCGCGCTCCCCGGGATATTTATAAAGAGAGGAAGACTAGAGCGTTTTCTCTATTTGAGAGGCGGCGGCGCTGAGGCGCTTGATGGCTTCGGCGATGTCGTCTTCAGTGATGTTGAGGGCAGGCAGCAGGCGGATCACATTGTCGGCAGCCGGAACAGTGATGACCTCGTTGTCATAGCCCGCATTCACGATGTCGATGTTCGTCGCTTTGCATTTGAGACCAAGCATCAGA
>Ga0206128_1003333_pt1 | contig 13417 bp, 17 predicted proteins | sample Helgoland_Spring_7_FD_148601 | JGI IMG/M metagenome (GOLD analysis project Ga0206128, IMG submission 148601) | Pelagic subsurface seawater microbial communities from Kabeltonne, Helgoland, North Sea - Helgoland_Spring_Bloom_20160426_1 | ecosystem: Environmental > Aquatic > Marine > Epipelagic ...
GGGTCCACCCAAAGACGACCAACGCAGATCGATGTCCACGTCTTTGAGGTTTTGATCGGTGCCTGTGCCATGATCAATGTAGCGAAGCGATGCGTCGGTGATAAGCGCTTGGGCGAGAGAGAGATCGAAACTCTGGCCTTCACTGGTTTCGGTTGCGACGGGCTCGGAAGGTGCGTCATCACTTGGCAGTAGATCCCAGTTGGCGCGCCCATCGGCGGCACGCTCGAGCACAATGCGCGGACTTTTGGCTTCGAGTTTGGTGATGCGAATCGTGCCGCCAATCAAAGCGGGCACATCAACGCCAATGGCGAGGCTGTCACTGGTCAGCAGCGGCCCGTTCTTAGCCCAATCCGCACTTGCGATGCTCGCAGGGCCAGTGGTGACACCAAGCGTTGGGTAAAAGCTGATCGACGTATCAGAGCTGATGGACACCGCGCGCCCTGTTTGCTTGCTCAGTTGATCAGCTGCAATGCGCGCGATTTTCTCACCCGGCAACATCAACAAACCTACAATAGCAATTGCGACCGCCACGAGGACGATCACGATCAATCGGATCAAGAAACGCATTTGGCTGCTCCGCCTATTTTTGTCTGACTCTATGGCGACGTTTGTTAGTCTGCAACCGCAGGAGACATCAAACCATCTTTAAGGCGATAGATTGCCTGCGCGCGCGCTTCCTCGTATAGGTCGCGCCATGACACAAAACCCTCCTTCGCTTCGCCCTGATCTTGCCCCCGCTGCAAAGCTTGATGGCACATCGCGCCCCGGTCAGCCCCGTATCGGCATGGTTAGCCTTGGTTGCCCCAAAGCGTTGGTGGATAGCGAACGCATTCTGACGCGTTTGCGCGCCGAAGGATACGGCATGTCGCCCGACTATGCTGGCGCGGATGCGGTGATCGTGAACACCTGTGGTTTCCTCGATAGCGCCAAGGCAGAAAGCCTTGAGGCGATTGGCGAAGCGCTGCAAGAGAATGGCAAAGTGATCGTGACGGGGTGTCTGGGGGCGGAGCCGGATTACATCCGCGAGCATCACCCGAATATCCTCGCCGTTACAGGCCCGCATCAATATGAGCAAGTGCTCGACGCTGTGCACAATGCTGTCCCGCCTTCGCCTGATCCGTTTGTGGATTTGCTGCCTGCCTCTGGCGTGTCTCTGACACCGCGTCATTACAGTTATCTGAAGATTTCCGAGGGTTGTAATCACAAGTGCAAGTTTTGCATCATTCCTGACATGCGTGGTCGTCTTGCGTCGCGTCCTGCTCATGCGGTTTTGCGCGAGGCGGAAAAACTGGTTGAGAGTGGCGTGAAGGAGCTGTTGGTGATTTCGCAAGATACCTCTGCCTATGGTCTTGATCGCAAGTATGATGTGAATCCTTGGAAAGACGGTGAGGTGCGATCGCACATCACGGATCTCTCTCGCGAAATGGGCAAGCTCGGCGCTTGGGTGCGTTTGCACTACGTTTACCCTTATCCATCTGTGCGCGAGTTGATCCCTTTGATGGCAGATCCGTCGAGTGGGCTTCTGCCCTATCTCGATATCCCGTTCCAGCACGCGCATCCTGATGTGCTCAAACGCATGGCGCGCCCTGCGGCGGGTTCGAGAACGCTGGATGAGATTGCTGCGTGGCGCGCGACATGTCCTGACATCACCTTGCGCTCAACCTTTATTGTCGGCTACCCCGGTGAGACGGAACAAGAGTTTCAAACGCTGCTGGATTGGATGGACGAAGCGCAGCTCGATCGCGTGGGATGTTTCCAGTACGAAAACGTCGATGGCGCGCGCAGCAACGCTTTGCCGGATCATGTTCCAAGTGAGCTGAAGCAAGAACGCTGGGATCGTTTCATGGAGAAAGCGCAAGCGATTTCCGAGGCAAAGCTCGCGGCGAAAGTTGGCACGCGCATGGATGTGATCGTTGATGAGATTGACGAAGACGCTGCAACCTGCCGCACCAAAGCGGACGCGCCAGAGATTGATGGCAACCTGTTCATTGATGAAGGCTACGAAGGTCTGAATGTTGGTGATATTGTCAGCGTCACCGTCGATGAGGCTGGCGAATATGATCTTTGGGGTGTTCTCAACGCTTAACACTTTAAGGTTTTGCTAACCTTTCTTTCGTAGACAGTAACCATGTTGCTGCGCTTTTTAATCATATTCCTGTCCTTCAATTTGCTTGCTTGTGCGAGCCAAGAGGATCCACCGGCAGAGATTATCTGCCAACTCGAAACCTGCGAAGAGACAGGTGGAACCGCGCAAGGCACGAGCGCGGAAGAGGAAGTGCCGACCTCTGTAACAATCCCCGAACCTGCGACGACAAATGATGAGCTGAGTGGCAGCATTATCACCGCGGTTTTCGATGAGGACTCTCAAGTTTTCACGCTTACGGCGCTGGGCCTAGATACGCAGCTTGCGCGTTTCCCGAGTGCAGACTTCGGTAGAATGCTGGCCATGCGCGATGTAGCAGGTGTGCACAACGCGTATTTTGCGCAGGGCGAGGGCAGTAAGATCATCATCTACTCAGGCGGCATGGCGGGCAGTGTGCGCAATCTTGCCAGCTTTGGACGCATCGGCGCGACGGAGCTTCCTCTCGTCGGGGGTGCGCAATTTAATGGTGACTACGCAGGCTTCACCACGACGCGACGTATAAACGGACGCGCGCAGATTGATGTTGATTTCAAAGAAGCGACGTTGAGTGGTCGGATCACCCAGCGTATTTTCCGCCAGCGACCTGACAATATTGTTGATGTGGTGAATCCGCTCAGCATGTTGGTGTTAGAGCAGACTACGTTGAAAACCGACGGTACGTTTGGTGGCGAAACGGGTGGTGGGCAGATCGTGAATGGCCAAGAACTTTGGAACCCTGCCTCTGGTAGTTTCACAGGGCTGATTGGCGGTGCAAATGCTGGCGAAGTCGTCGGCACGGTGAACGTCACACACCGCACGCCTTCGGGGGGAAGCTTCGAAGAAGTCGGGGGATTCCTTGCGACGCGGTAGGATTTGCGGCTACTAAGGGCGAAAATGCCGATAGGAGCAGTTGAGATGAGCACAGCAGGTAAGCAGATCGTCGTTGAAGGTCATTCGTTTGAGATTATGACCCAGCAACAAGGGAGTACGTGGAGTGTGGAAGTGGTGAACAGCGCCAAAACCGCCTTTGCGTTTGATCCCACGTTTAAGAGCGAAGAAGATGCAATCGCCCATGCGAGCGATGCGTTGCAGAGCACGGATATCAATACTTATCTAGGCTAGCACGTCACGCACTCTGCACTGAAGATGCGGGATTGCTTTGGTGTGGGTCAGGTAGGACTTGATTGGCATCATTTGCCAATACTGACCTTCGTCACCAAACTTGATCCGAGTTATTTCATCTGAAGTGATTGGTGCTGCAAAGAACCAATTCGGCAAGGCTTGCTCTGCAGTGTTTGGGTATGCCCGGGACCATTCAATGCGCTCTTGCGGGATCGCCAATGCAAATTCTTCTTTGGTTTCCCGCAAAGCGCATTCCAGTGGTGTTTCGTCTGCTTCACCGCCCCCGCCAGGAAGATCCCAAAGCGCGCGGAAGGGAATGTCGGGTTTTTCATCTCGCAGATAGGTCAGTAACGCGCCTTGGCAGTGCAAAAGTATCTTTGCACCGCCAAACGCGCGCTGGTGGATCATTTCATCAAGACCTGACCAAACTCGTCACGCAGGTTCCGTTTAAGCACCTTACCCGTGGCATTGCGCGGTAGGGCATCGGTAAAGACAACCATGTCAGGCTTTTGCCAACTTGCGATCTTGCCATCGAAAAAGGCGATAAGATCATCTGGATTGGGCTCACAGCCTTCGGCTTTGACAGCGACCAGAACAGGGCGCTCATCCCACTTGGGATGCGCGGCACCGATTACGGCCGCCTCAAGCAATTCAGGATGCGCGACGGCGATGTTTTCCAGCTCGACCGAGCTGATCCATTCACCACCGGACTTGATGATATCCTTGGAGCGGTCACAGATGGTCATGTACCCATCGGGATCAATGCGCGCGACGTCGCCCGTGTCGAACCACCCATCGCGCAGTTCTTCTTGCTTTTCAGGACGGAAGTAGCCGGAAATCACCCAAGGACCGCGCACGAGCAGATCGCCTTGTGCTTTGTCGTCATGAGGCAGCGTGTTGCCCTCGTCATCAACGATCTTGATGTCCATTCCAAACGGAGGACGCCCTTGGTTTTCGCGCAGTTTGTGCTGATCCGCGATTGGCAGGTCTGCGTGCTTTGCGAGAGGTTTGTTGGAAGTGCCAAGCGGGCTCATCTCGGTCATACCCCACGCGTGGACCAGATCAACGTTATATTCCTCGCGGAAGGTGTCGATCATAATAGGCGGACATGCAGAGCCGCCAACGACTGTGCGCTTCAGGCTCTCAAGCGTGCTACCGGTTTCTTTCGCAGCCATAAGAAGGCCCTGCCAAATCGTCGGAACACCGAGGGCCACGTTGACGCCTTCGTTGTCGATTAGCTTCAAAAGGCTCGATCCATCAAGACCCGGACCCGGCATAACCAAGCGCGCACCAACCATCGCTGCTGAATACGGCGTGCCCCATGCGTTGACGTGGAACATGGGTACGACAGGCAACACAATGTCCTGCGCGCTAAAGCCGATGCAGTCGGGAAGGGCGGCGGCGAAGCTGTGCAACATGGTAGAGCGGTGCGAATAAAGAGCACCCTTTGGATTGCCAGTTGTGCCGGACGTGTAACACAGGCTCGACGCAGTGTTTTCGTCGAAATCGGGCCAAGTGTAATCGGCACTGCCTGTCTCGATAAACTCATCATAGAAGACCAGCTCTGGAATTTGCTCCAGAGCGGCCTCATTGCGCGCGCTCATCAAAACGATGGCTTTCAGCGTTGGCATCTTGTCGCGCAATGCAGCTGCAAGCGGGAGGAAGGTGGCGTCGATGAAGAGTATTTCATCCTCGGCGTGGTTAACGATGTAAAACAATTGTTCAGGGAACAGGCGGGGGTTGATCGTGTGGCACACAAATTCGCCGCCTGACACGCCAAAGTAGATTTCTAGGTGACGTCGGTTGTTCCACGCAATCGTGGCGCAGCGCGCGGAAGGCTTGAGGCCCATGTTGGTCAAAGCGCTCGCAAGTTTCTTCGAGTTTTGCTGAACGACGCCCCAATTTGAGCGCTCGATCGTGCCGTCAGTTTCGATCGAGGTAATCTCTGTCGCCCCGTGATATTTACCCGCGTGATCCACCAGTGATGAAATCAACAAGCGGTCTTGCATCATTTGACCTAGCATCTTTTCTCTCCTCCCAGAGTTTGAATGAGAGAGTGAAGTCTAGGCGCGGATTGTCAATCCTTTTGAGCAGGTTGCGACGGAAGGTCAGGTGCTTGCTCAAGATACGCGTTGACGCAATCTTGGACGCGACGGAAGCGATCGCCGCCCAGATGCGTGCCGCCGTACCAACGGGTAACGACGATCAAGTGATCGGTAAGCTCTGCACGTTCCAACATGCGCAGGATAATCGCGCCTGCGCCGCTTTCGCCGTCGTCATTTTTGATTGGGCCATTCTCAGAGCAGAGCAGCGCCCATGTATTATGTGTCGCTTTGGCGAAACGCTTGTAGCGCTTGAGGTCTTTGATCAGTTTCAAAGCATCCGCTTTGGAGTGCGCAGGCGCACCGCTGACCGCGTATTTTGATCCGCGATCCGTAACGACATGCGGGATTTGAAACACTAGTTCAGCGTGGCAGCAGTGCGACGGACGATATCAATACGCGCCGCATTGGGCGGGTGCGTGCCTAGGAAGCGATTGCCAGGGTCAGCGATCTTGGTGAAGAAGGCAGCGCCGAGAACAGGGTCGTAACCCGCTCGATGTGCGATGATCGTGCCAAGTTCATCCGCTTCAAGTTCAAAGTCCTTGGAATATCCGCGTGCGCCAACTGTTGCGCCGACTTGTTGCGCGGATTCAATGGCCTGTTCCCCAACGCCCGTGATCGCAGCAAGGCCCCCAAAGATAAGCGCGCCAGCAGTTGCGTTACGCTGTTGGCGATCAAGGTGTGCCCTGATGTGGTGTGCTGCCTCGTGCCCCATAACAAAGGCCAATTCGTCTGCGTTGCGCACAGTTGCGATAAGCGGAATGTTGAAAGCCAGAACAGGGCGGCCTGACTTATCACGCGTCTGGAAAGCATTTGGGGGCTGGTTCGGGCGATCATCGACAACGATGTTGAAATCGCAATTCATGCTTGGCGCGCGCTCGCGGCAAACGGCTTCAGCGACTGGCTCAACAGTGCGCACGACTCTAACGAACTGTCGCGCGGCTTGTTCGGCTTTTAGTGATGTTGCGGGTGTTGGCGTGCTAACGGCAGGTGTGCTTGGTTGGCTCGGTGCCGTTGGCGCTGGGCGCGACGTGGAGACACAGGCGCTGAGGCCGAAAGCGAGGAGAGGGACGAGAAGATATGTCTTCATGATTTTATGATGCCTGAACATGCTCGGTTGAGACCTAAGATAGGCGCGCGGCGCGTTCAATACCAGTCACGAATTTGCGGGGATTGGCGTTGCTGCTTTCACGTGTGCGCCGTAAGCTGCTGACATGTTTAGTATAGAACACGAATTTGACTCCAGCATCATCACGCTTGTGGATGAGGGCGAGGGCATGCCGCAAGAAGATGTGGTGATCAACGCATTCGCGGAATGCGTCACGTTGGAACAGTTTAACCCACGTCTTGGTCGTGCAGAAAAGATCACGCTGAGCATGGAGCAAATTCGCGACCTCGCAGCGGCGTTGGATTTGCCAGAGGGCGTGTATCGCATTCGTCCAGATGAAGAGAAGGAAGCATAAGATGCAAACAGGGTTTTTCTGGGACGAGAGCACGTTCTGGCATGGCGGTGGCAACTACGCGAGCATGTTTCCTGTAGGTGGTTTTGTGCAGCCGATGGTGAACGGCGGTCTGCCCGAAAGCCCCGAGAGCAAGCGTCGGATGAAGAATTTGATGGATTTGACGGGCTTATCAGGTGAGTTGGCGATGCAAAGTGCCCCTTTGGCGAGCATGGAGGATCTGCTGCGTGTTCACCCCAAGGGTTTCCTCGATGAGTTCAAACGCCTGTCTGATACAGGCGGCGGCGAAATTGGTGCGCGTTGTCCCTTTGGGCCCGGTGGGTTTGAGATTGCGGCGCAATCAGCGGGGCTTGCGAAGGCTGCGTTGGAAGCAGTGCTGAAAGGCAGTGTGAAAAATGCGTATTCGCTGTCGCGTCCGCCAGGCCATCACTGTAGCGCTGACACGCCGATGGGCTTTTGTCTGTTGGCCAATATTCCTGTCGCGATTGAAGCGGCACTTGCTGGTGGTCTCGCGAAACGCGTCGCTGTGCTGGATTGGGATGTGCATCATGGGAACGGCACCGAAGCGATCTTTTATGATCGCACGGATGTGCTGACAATTTCGATCCATCAAGAGAATAACTTCCCCGTTGATACAGGGGATTTTGCCGATCGTGGCGAGGGGGCAGGTGAGGGCTTTAACCTCAATATTCCGCTTGGCGGTGGCGCTGGGCATGCGAGCTATCTTGAGGTGATGGAGCAGATTGCGTTGCCGCAGATACGCGCGTTTCAGCCGGACGTGATCATCGTCGCTTGCGGCTTTGATGCGGCTTTGATTGATCCGCTTGGCCGGATGATGGCGACGGCGGAGACGTTTCGACAGATGACCCGCCAAGTGATGACGCTCGCGGATGAGATTTGTGAAGGTCGTTTGATGATGGCGCATGAGGGCGGGTATTCGGAGGTTTATGTGCCGTTCTGCGGACATGGCGTTCTGGAGGAGATGAGCGGTAGCAAAATCACAGCACCTGATCCGATGGGTGCGATGTATGTGAAACGTCAGCCTGGGATGTCGCACCAGCGATTTATCAGCTCCGAAATCGCGCAAATGCGGGATGCGCTGGGCCTTTGAGGTTGAAAACTGCGCGCAGAGTGCTGATGTAGCCTGCAACGAATAAGGAGGCGCTTGTGCCAGATCCAAATCCCGCTGCGATGGAGTTTTTGCTCTCGCGTCGCTCGCGTCCTGCGAAGACTTTGCAAGGTCCTGTGCCAAGCCGTGATGAGCTTGAGCCGATCCTGACTGCCGCTGCACGCACGCCGGATCACGGTAAGTTAGAGCCGTGGCGCTTTATCGTGGTGCAAGGCGCTGCGATGGATCGTTTGGCAGATCTTGCGCGCGCGCGTGGTGCAAAGCTTGGCTATGATGAAGAGAAAACCACCAAAGGTGCTGCGCAGTTTGTAACTGGCGAGTTGGCTGTCGTGGTTGTTGAGGTGCAAAAGCCGTCAGAAAAAGTGCCTGCGATTGAGCAGACGTATTCTGCGGGTGCCGTTTGTCTGGCCCTGTTGAATGCAGCGCTGGCAAGCGGTTGGGGCGCGAATTGGCTCTCTGGTTGGCCCTCGCATGATCGTGGCTTTGTGGAAGCGGGCTTTGGGCTTGCAGCCCATGAGAGCGTGGCTGGCATTGTTCATATCGGCACGGAAAAGATGGCGCCGCCTGAACGCCCGCGCCCTGATTTGAGTGCTATTACATCTTGGCTCGACGCATGATCCTTTCGTCGTTCTTCAAAGCTATCGGGCAAATGGGCGATCCTCGGTTTCGCCGCGTCCTCTTTCTTGGAATTACTCTGACGATTGCTTTGCTTGCAGGGTTCTACGCGCTGTTTTTGACGGTGATGAACGAAGCGGTGGACGGCACTATGGTGCTGCCAGTGATTGGCGAAGTCACATGGATCGGTGATTTGCTGGGCTGGGGTTCGCTCTTTCTGATGCTGTTCTTGTCGACGTTCTTGATGGTGCCTGTGGCGTCCGCAATCACGTCGCTTTTCTTGGACGAAGTTGCGTCTGCCGTTGAGGCCAAGCACTTTACGCATCTGCCAGACGTCAAAGGTGTGCCGTTCTACGAATCCCTGCGCGACACCATCAATTTTTTAGGCATTCTGATTGGTGCCAATATCGTTGCGATCTTGCTTTATGTCATGTTGCCGTTTGCAGCGATTTTCATTTTCTGGGCGCTGAACGGCTTTTTGCTGGGGCGTGAGTATTTCCAGATTGCCGCGATGCGCCGCCTTGGCCGTGAAGGCGCAAAGCAGGCGCGCAAGGAGCATTTTGGTATGATCTGGCTCGCGGGATGTTTGATGGCAGTGCCACTGACTATCCCATTGTTGAACCTGTTCATCCCGATCCTAGGTGCTGCGACCTTTACCCATTTGTTCCGTCAGACACAGATGCGTCGCCCATCCGATTGAACATATCCAAGTCGCGGATACTGATCACACCAGAAATAATCGTCCCTGCGATAATGCACCACAAAACTGCGCTGATCGCGGTGGTGATCCACGCTTTCTTTTTGAGGTTATGATTTTCAGGTGAGCCTGCGTGCGTGCCTGGAACAATTTCGCCCAAGTCCCCTTGGGTCTCAAGACGGATGGGGATGACGCAAAGAAATGTCATGAACCAAATAACCGCGAAGAGGACGAGCGCTGAGGTAATGCCCATTAAACTTGCTCCAACTCGGTAAGTGTTCCGTTCATGTCTTTGGGGTGCAAGAAGATGACAGGTTTGCCATGAGCGCCGATCTTTGGCTCACCGTTGCCAAGCACGCGCAGACCAGACGCGACCATTTGATCGCGCGCGGCGATGATGTCGTCGACTTCGTAGCACACATGATGAATGCCGCCCGACGGGTTCTTTTCAAGAAAACCGTTGATTGGGCTGTCTTCTCCGAGCGGATAGAGCAGTTCAATCTTGGTATTAGGCAGTTCGATAAAGATAACAGTGACGCCGTGATCCGGCTCATCCTGCGGGGCACCCACATTTGCGCCGAGCGCGTCACGGTACTGCGCAGCGGCTGCCTCAAGATCTGGCACTGCGATGGCCACGTGGTTCAATCGTCCAATCATCGTCGAAACTCCGGTTTATCTGTTTGAAGTCTATATGGAGTGACAGCGTAGTTTCGGCAAGCGGACGCAAAGACGCGGGCTCGCTAAATATGGAGAGGATTAATCACTTGTTAGGCTCGTTGGCCTAGCGTCGAGGGTAGCCGATATAGATTCGAGGGAATCATGAATGAACTGGAATACACGTCCTTAACACCTGCGCCGACTGCTACGCGCCCTTTGCTAGGATTGACCATCTTAGTGGTGGAAGACAGCCGGTTTGCCTGCGATGCGATGCGACTTTTGTGTCTGCGCAGCGGCGCACGTATTCGACGCGCGGATTGTCTACGTTCTGCGCGCCGTCATTTGCAAGTATATCGCCCCAGTGTCGCGATCATTGATCTAGGTCTGCCGGATGGCTCGGGTGCTGAATTAATCAAAGAGCTAGCCGTTGCGGAGCCACGTATTCAAGCGTTGTTGGCGATCAGCGGTGACGACACTAAAGAGGAGCTTTCGCTTGCCGCGGGTGCGGATGGGTTCTTGAGCAAGCCGCTGTCATCATTGGCGAGTTTTCAGACGGCGGTTCTACGAGCGTTGCCTGAAGAAATGCGCCCCTCGGGATTGCGTACCATCACAGATGAAGAGGTTGATCCAGATCCGCTCGCGTACCGCGATGACATGGCGCATGCGTCAGAGATGCTATCTGATGATGCGGATTTGATGCGTCTTGACTATGCAGCACAGTTCTTGCGCGGTGTCGCCAAAAGCGCGCGGGACGAACCGCTGCGCCAAGCCGCACAAATGCTCGCAAAAGCTACCGCAACGGGGAAAACCGTTCACAGCCATCAGGCGCGGCTAGCGGGTATGGTGCGTCAACGGATGGAAGAGCTGGTGACGATTTAAAGGGTGGGATCACTCGCAAAACGAACAAGACCTGTAAGGTCGCCCAATCGTTCGCGTTGCTTGCCATCAGCGTCGAAGTTCGCAGAATCAAGCCAAACACGGTAGGCTTCTTTGAGGGCGGGCCACTCTTTGTCGATCATTGCAAACCATGCGGTATCTCTGTTGCGCCCTTTCACAACGAGCGCTTGGCGAAAGACGCCCTCATAACTAAAGCCCAAGCGCTGAGCCCCTTGGCGAGATGGTTTGTTGAGCGCGTTGCATTTCCACTCAAAGCGACGGTAGCCTGCGTCAAACGCCCATTTGATTGTAAGGTAGATTGCTTCGGTCGAAACTGGGCTGCGCTGCATCGTTTTTGAGAAGTTGATGTTGCCCACTTCGATCGACCCAGCAGCGGGCGTGATGCGCAGGTAACTGAGCACGCCTAAATAGGCTTCTTGGCGCACATCATAGACGGCAAAGAATAGATTGCTTTCGTCCGCAGTCACCTCTCTCACCCAACGGTGATACTGAGCGGCAGAGTGAAACGGTCCTGCGGGCAGGTAGTCGTAAAGCTCGTCCTGATCCACAAAGGCATTAAACAAGAGCGCTGCATGCTTTTCGGCGCTTAGTGGTTCAAGGCGGCAATACCGCCCCTCGAGTATCATTGGCGCGGGCGCGTTCGGTGCCGTCCAATCGGAAACGAGCGCTCCTACGGGTCTGACTGTCATTTGCTCTCACGCCTCTTTTGGCGCAAAGCTTCGCACCGAAACTGACAAAGGGGAAGGCAAATGTTGCAAAACCCCTACAGCATTGTGAGTGCAGGGCCATTGGTCTGTGAACGTTTGCTCTCTATATCGGTGATGAACATAGGAGCACCAACATGGCATATCGCTGGAAGAACACCCTCTCGGACAATGACGTTACCGATCACTCGCTGTTTCTGAACAGACGTCAAATCATGGCTGGTGCCGCGGGTCTTGGTCTTGCAACGGCCATTGGCGGTCCGCGCGCCGCACTCGCGCAAGAGGCGCTTGAGCCAAACAGCTTTGAGGATATCTCTAGCTACAACAACTTTTATGAGTTCGGCACAGGCAAGGATGATCCAGCTAAGAACGCAGGTGCGTTGACGACAACGCCTTGGACAGTCACGATTGATGGTATGGTTGATAAGCCAGGCGAGTATGATTTCGCAGACATCATGGCGAAGATGACCGTCGAAGAGCGCATCTATCGTTTCCGCTGTGTCGAGGCTTGGTCGATGGTCGTGCCTTGGAACGGGTTTGAGCTGAAAGACCTGCTTGATCTCGCGGGCGTTCAATCCTCCGCTAAATACGTCGCTTTTGAGACGCTCTATCGTCCTGAGGAAATGGTCGGTCAGAAGTTCCCCACTCTAGAGTGGCCCTATGTCGAAGGTTTGCGTCTGGATGAGGCAATGCATCCGCTGACAATCATGGCGACAGGTATCTATGGGAAAGACATTCCTAACCAGAATGGCGCACCGATGCGTTTGGTGGTGCCGTGGAAGTATGGCTTTAAGTCGATCAAGTCTGTGGTGAAGATCACGCTTACCGATAAAGAGCCGCCCACCAGCTGGAATATCGCGAATGCGCGTGAGTATGGGTTCTACTCTAATGTGAACCCAGAAGTGGATCACAAGCGTTGGTCCCAAGCGACAGAGCGTAAGATCGGTGGCGGTTTATTTGCCAAGCGTATCCCAACGTTGATGCTGAACGGTTACGAAGAAGACGTGGCGAGCCTGTATGAAGGCATGGATATGAGCGTTAACTTCTGATGATCAAAGATACGATCAATAGCACCGCGCGCCGCATTCCAGCTTGGCTTGTATATACAGTCGGGATTTTGCCTGCCGCTTGGTTCCTTTATGAAGGGCTAACAGGCGGGTCTGGCGCTGATCCTATCAAGGCGTTGGAACATGAGTTGGGTGAATTCGCGCTAAAGCTATTGATCGTTGGTCTGTGCATTACACCGCTTCGCAAACATCTGGGCGTGAACCTTTTGAAGTTCCGCCGTGCGATTGGTGTGATGACCTTTGTCTATGTGGTGCTGCACTTGTTGGTGTGGCTCGTGCTGGATGTGCAGATCGTTAGCCAGATCTGGGCCGACATTGTGAAGCGTCCCTATATTACGGTCGGCATGGTTGGGTTCGCTCTAATGATTCCTTTGGCGCTGACATCCAACAACCTAAGTGTGCGTAAACTGGGGGTGCGTTGGCGTAAGCTTCACAAACTCACCTATGGAATCGCTTTCCTTGGGGCTTTGCACTTTGTGATGGTCGCAAAAGGCATTCAATTAGAGCCCTTGCTCTATATGGCGGTGGTTCTTGGGCTGTTGGCGCTGCGGATTCCTAAAGGTACGCTGCAAATTGCAGGGCGATTCACAGCCAAGTCTGTGGATAACTAGCGTCTTATCCACATTGCCGATAATTCGACCCTAGGGAAACTTGCGGGCGCGTAATTTTCTTATCAAGAACGCACCGCAAACAACTGTTTTTGTTCGCAAAACGGGAAAAATCAAAAAAAGTGAAATTAGGCGAAAAAAGGTCTTGCGGGTTTTGTGTGATAACACTAGAACCGCCCTCAGCAGCAACGAGATGATCGGAACTGCACTAACGGAAGGTCGGAAACGACGGGAAGT
>Ga0206128_1003336_pt1 | contig 13410 bp, 18 predicted proteins | sample Helgoland_Spring_7_FD_148601 | JGI IMG/M metagenome (GOLD analysis project Ga0206128, IMG submission 148601) | Pelagic subsurface seawater microbial communities from Kabeltonne, Helgoland, North Sea - Helgoland_Spring_Bloom_20160426_1 | ecosystem: Environmental > Aquatic > Marine > Epipelagic ...
CCCCCGGGTGGTTTTGGAAAAAGAGGAACAGAAGGAAAAATAAAAGCTATTCAGTTCGCAAGAGAGTCTAAAGTCCCTTTTTTAGGAATTTGTTTAGGGATGCAATTAGCTATTACTGAGTATGCAAGAAATGTTGTGGACTTAAAAAAAGCTAACAGCACAGAATTTAATCCTAAAACACCGCATCCGGTAGTGGCCTTGATAAGCGAATGGAAGACAAAGGATGGCAAAATTGAACACAGGGATGAAGCATCTGATCTTGGTGGCACTATGAGGCTTGGTGCTCAAAAATCAAGAATTAAAAAAAATACATTGGCTTATGATATTTATGGTGATTATGTGAACGAAAGACACAGACATAGGTATGAGGTAAATAATAATTACGTAAAGGCATTTGTTAAGGCAGGTTTAACGATATCCTCTAGAACTTCAAGAGAAAAGCTATGTGAAATTGTTGAACTGCCTAAACAAAGTCATCCATGGTTCCTAGGCTGCCAATTTCATCCAGAATTTACTTCAAACCCTAAAGATGCCCATCCATTATTTTTATCGTTTTTGAAAGCTGCCCTTCAATTTAAAAAAGGAAAATAGATGAACTGCCTAAACAAAGTCATCCATGGTTCCTAGGCTGCCAATTTCATCCAGAATTTACTTCAAACCCTAAAGATGCCCATCCATTATTTTTATCGTTTTTGAAAGCTGCACTTCAATTTAAAAAAGGAAACTAGGTGAAACTTATAAATTTTAACGTGGGCATAGACCAACCCTTTTTTTTAATTGCAGGCCCATGCGTTATTGAGTCAGAAGATATGACATTGCGTGTTGCTGAAGAGCTCAAAAATGTTTGCATAAAACTTGGTGTTCCATTCATTTTTAAATCATCGTTTGATAAAGCAAATAGAAGTTCAAATAGCACATTCCGAGGTTTCGGTATGGAGGAGGGGTTAAGAATACTTGAGAAAGTAAAAGCCCAATTTGATCTTCCGGTTTTAACTGATATTCATACAACAGATCAAGTTAAACCTGTATCCGAGATCGTTGATGTTCTTCAAACGCCAGCTTTCCTATGTCGACAAACAGATTTTATTACAGCCGTTGCCAAATCTGGAAGGCCGGTAAATATTAAAAAAGGGCAATTTTTGGCTCCAGGTGATATGACTCAAGTTGTAAATAAAGCTAAGGAGGCTAATGGAAACAAAGATAACATTATGGTCTGTGAGAGAGGTGTATCTTTTGGGTACAACACACTAGTGTCTGATATGAGAAGCTTATCAATTATGCGCGAGACTAATTGTCCAGTTGTTTTTGATATAACATTATGGTCTGTGAGAGAGGCGTATCTTTTGGTTACAACACACTAGTGTCTGATATGAGAAGCTTATCAATTATGCGCGAGACTAATTGCCCAGTTGTTTTTGATGCTACCCACTCAGTTCAACAGCCAGGTGGCAAAGGTGATAGGAGTGGAGGGCAGAGTGAGTATGTTCCTTTACTAGCTAGAGCGGCTGTAGCCTCTGGCATTTCAGGTGTTTTTATGGAAACACACCCAAACCCAAAAGAAGCTTTATCTGATGGACCTAATGCGGTTCCTTTAGCTCATATGAGCGGACTATTGAGAATGTTAAAAGATATTGATGAGTTGGTTAAATCAGGGAACATAATTTAATAAAAATGCCAAAAATAAAAAAAATTCATTCAAGGATGATTATAGATTCAAGAGGAAACCCAACGGTAGAGGCTGATGTTTTTTTAGAGGGAGATTTTATGGGGAGGGCTTCTGTTCCGTCAGGCGCTTCCACGGGCAGTAAAGAAGCAATAGAACTTCGCGATCACGATACTGAGTACTTTCAGGGAAAGGGAGTCAAGAGAGCGGTTGGCAATATCAACGAAGAACTAGGCCTCAAGAGAGCGGTTGGCAATATCAACGGAGAACTAGCTTCAAAAATCATTGGAATGGATGCCTTTGATCAGGAAAAAATAGATCAATTAATGATTGATATTGATGGAACGCCTAATAAAAAAAATTTAGGTGCAAATTCTATTTTGGCTGTTTCAATGGCTACAGCAAGAGCAGCAGCTAATTTTAAAAAGACGGAATTATTCCAGTATTTGAGTTTAGGTGAAGAGATGTCTTTGCCGACACCAATGATGAATATTATAAATGGTGGAGCTCATGCAGATAATAATTTAGATATACAAGAATTTATGATTATCCCAGCTGGAAGACCAAGTATGAGTGAGGCAATACGATGCGGTAGTGAGGTTTTTCAGGTGCTTCAAAAAACCTTGAGTGAAAAAAAATTATCAACGACTGTAGGTGATGAAGGTGGATTTGCACCAAACTTAGAGTCAAACGAATCTGCTTTAAAGCTTATTATGGAGTCTATTGAAAAGGCAGGTTATGAGCCCGGAAAAGACGTTTTTTTAGCTCTTGACTGTGCAAGTTCTGAGTATTATCAAGAGGGTAAATATTTGCTGAAGTCTGAAAATATGTCGCTTGATTCAAAACAAATGACGGACTATCTATCTTCATTGTGTGACAAGTATCCCATAATAAGTATTGAAGATGGCATGGATGAAAATGATTGGGATGGCTGGGAAGTTTTAACAAATCGTTTAGGCCATGATATTCAATTAGTTGGTGACGATTTATTTGTGACTAACCCCAAGATCCTCGAACAAGGAATCAAAAAAAATATAGCAAATTCAATCCTGATTAAAGTGAATCAAATTGGAACACTTACTGAAACATTTGAGGCGATTAAATTAGCCAAGAAAGCGAATTATACTTCAGTGATTTCGCATCGTTCAGGTGAGACAGAGGATACAATCATTGCTGATATTGCTGTAGCAAAAAATGCAATGCAAATTAAAACTGGTTCAATGTCTAGGTCTGAAAGGACAGCTAAATATAATCAATTATTAAGAATTGAAGAGATGATGGATTCTAAAATAAACTATGCCGGCCTAAAAGCTTTTTCAGCTATAGGGATGTAGAGTGAAAATATTATCTGCCATCCTTTTTTCTTTGTTAATACTCATTCAATATCCTCTTTGGATCGGAAAGGGGAGTTGGTATGACGTTTTTAAACTTAAGCAAGAGTTCAATCAGCAATATAAAATTAACTTAAATCTTTCAAAAGAAAATTTTGCTTTAAGGGCGGAGGTATCAGAAGTAACAAACGGAACTGACGCCATTGAAGAAAGGGCGAGGCACGAATTAGGAATGGTTAAAAGTGATGAATTTTTTTTTCAAGTGCCAAACAAATAGTTTAGTACTGCATTTCTAAAGAGAGAATTTCATTTCCATCAAGAGTCGGTCGAGCATCAATTTTTTCGATTCTTAATTCAACTAAGACTTTAAAAATATTATCTTCTTGTTTGTAAGAATTTACTAAGCTACCAACTTTTTCATCATCCACCTTTATGTCAGAACCTAATTCTGGATTTTTATTTAAGGTAACAGACCCTAAATACATTCTTCTTTTCGGTTTACCTAAATAATGTGTCCTAGCTACAACCTCCTGGCCAGTGTAACAACCTTTTTTGAAATTAACTGCACCAATAAGATCTAGATTAACTGATTGCGGTATATATAAATCTTGCGTTTCATTAAAAATATTTGGAATAAGATTGTTAATATGAATCTCATTCCAGTTACAAGGTTTAATTTCAGTTGAGTAAATTTCATCATATAGTTTTGATATTTCTTCATTATGACCAAAAATGAAATAATGACCTTTTGATCCATCAAGCATTGTTAAAGAAACTGACTTGTTATTACTCAGTGTTGTCTGCAATTTGTTTTGAGGTTTTGATATTAAATTGTCAGGTACTTTTTGAATATCACTTTCATCAATTAAAAAATAATCTACATTATCAGGAGAGCATGTTATTTTTACTTTAGCCCTAAGCACATACATTGAAAGTCTTTTACTTATTGCCTCACTAATACATGGGGGGCAAAAAAGAAAATAGTTTGCATCCATTTTTGTTATGAAGAAAAATGCAAGCAGTCTCCCTTTTGGAGAGCAGTATCCGGCATATATAGACTTTTCTTCCCCAGACAAAAGGGTAATATCATTTGTTGTCTGCCCTTGGATAAAAGTTTCAGCATCTACTCCAGATATTTTAATTACGTCTAATTGGTCTTTGATATTAAGCAATTGTTTTTTTATTTTTCTTTAAAAAAGAAATTGTTGAGAGCAGTTTATTGAATCGTAAAAGAAAAAATATCAGGCTCAATTATTCTGATTTATCTCTCCATGATGGTGGAATCATATTCATTTTTGAAACAACACTATTGACACTATCACCTTTAACATATTGACCTTTAATCATTGAGGTAATTTCTATCAAATACTTTTCATTTAATTTTGATATATACCGATCACTCTCACTAAAGGCAATAGAATCATTTCTAGCGCCAATATTTGATTGTGAAATTTGAGCAATACCTGGCTGCAATGCAAAGCTATCAACCGACCAGAAACCTATTAATTGATTTTCACTGTCATATTTAGGTATCGCTGATCCTTCTTCAGAACCTATACCAACCATCAACCAATCAGTCTCTCCTTGAAATTGGCTCAAATCCCTCGTATTAAAGGTATGAAGTCTTGGTGCCTCCTCGCCATCTGTTAAGAATACAACTCGAGCAGATTGGGGAAAGCTGCGAATTAGTCTGGCTAAATTACTTAAACCTTCTCTTATTCGACTATTACCTGACCACACAGATCGCCAGTCAAGGTGCTGAATGGTCGAATTAATCGCACTATAATTATCACAAATATTTATGGGTGTGTAGGTTGCTGCGACACTTACGCCTGCAAACATACCGATACTAACGTTTGTTTTGCAAGGTAGCTGGTCCATTATGCCTTGTAATAATTTTTTTGAGTAATCTAGGCGCGATACTTTCTGACCGTCAATAGACATATCTTTTGTCAGCATGCTCTGGGATATGTCAACAACAAATATGTAATTATGAATATCTCGCTCTATATTTACCTTGGGATTGATTAGTCCTAAAATAAGGAAAACAATAGACAAACATAAAAAACTGATATTTTTATCACCAATAATTTTATTAAAAAGTTGCTTCATAGGGAATTACGGTAAACCAACCGGTATATTACCCATGATCAGCCCTGGAGAATCTGAGTCACCAATGCCTGGTGTAGGGTCCTTGGGAAGCATCGTTAGAACACGGTCTAAATTATGCTTCACATCCCAGTGATTGTTATTAAATGATAGCGATTGCTCATATGCTTTTTTTGCTTGACGCATTAAATATTCAGCCTCATCTCTCACCGTTGAGCTATTACTTGTGCCATTTATAAAAAGACCCCTTTTAAAGTAAATGTTACCGATATTATAATAAACAGCTGATTTTTGATCGTCCGTTCCTTCTTTAGATAAATTATTAAAAAGTATAGTGGCCTCTTTAAAATGACCCTTTTTTGCAATCTGAAAGGCAGTTGAAAATCTTGCCTCATAGCCTTGTTCGAATTGTTGCGGTGCCTCACCCTTTTTTAAGCTTTCATTAAACTTACTAATTTGGTAAAGTTTTTAAGCTTTCATTAAATTTACTAATTTGGTAAAGCTCAAAAGATGAGGAGGATAAAAGGTATAAAAAATAGCTGGTAGCAATAATTAAAAATATTGTTATGTTTTTGACATTTAATAATTTGAAAATATTCATTTAGTTGATTTTACCTCAATAAATTTTAAGAATAAAAGCATCAAGCTCAAAATAATTGATATTAATAAAAGTATCGGCGCATATTTCTCTCCGGGTACTTTTTCTTCAAAGACGATGGGCTTGCGTTCCTTTAAATTAATATCTTTAATTGCCTGTTCTAATGATTTTGGGTCTTCAGCTTCATAAGCTTGAAAAGGTGATTTAAATGTCTTGAAAAATTCGTAAAGCTCAATTTGAGGAGGCAACTGATAATCTTGGTGAAGAGGAACATCTTCTTCAAAAATACTGATGCCACGGGGTTGTCTTAGAACAATCCAATATAAACCTATCTGATACTTATCAAACCATTCCTTTATTTTTTGTTGAGTTTTCGCATCAATTCTTCCTGCTCCATCAGAAAGTAAAATGACTGCTCTTGAACCAGAATTTTCAATTGATGTAAAAAGTTCTGCACTACTACTGAGGCCGGCGGCAATGTTTGTTTGAAACAATGCATTACCAGCGGTGGCACTTACAGCAGCCCTAATAGCTTCTTTATTATTTGTTAGAGGCAAAATAAACATAGCAGAATTACTAAAGGTAATAACGCCAACCATATCATCTGTTCTAGAATTAAAAAAATCAACAATAAGCCTACTTGCTGCAGCTGATTTTGTTTCCGCAATAGATTTATTGTTATCACCTCCTGCAAAAGGATCATCCATTGAAGCGCTTCTATCTAGAACAAGACCAATTTGTGCACCTTTTCCCTCTTTAAGAACAATTTCTTGATCAGCATAAGGCTCACTCAATATGAGAATTATTAATAAAATAATAACCGTACTCACAATTTTAAAAAATAAAGAGATGATTCGAGATACTAAGTCGATATGAAGCATTTCATTCCAAGAATATATATTCTTATTTGTTTGGTTGATAAAGAAAGGAATAAGTGACAAAGGTATAAGAATTAAAACTAGTGGGTATACAAAATTCATTAAAATGAAATACCTTTGATATCTTTTGGGTTAACAATAAGTTTTCTTTCACACATTCTGCAATGAAGTGCAAAATTAACTAACCATTTATTAAGCTCATCCTGATCAAGCTTAATATGTTTTTGAAAGAATAATGCCCGAGAAATCTTAAAAAAAGTATGTAGCTCTTTTTCAATGTGCTTAAAACTACCATTTTTTTTAATTAAAAGTGGAATGTTATCTTCAAAAAGACTTTGCTCAATAAGCTTATCGAAACCTGAATGCAGCGCTGTGATAATTTTTTTTGTATTGGCTGCAGAAGGTTTTTGTTTTTTAAACCTTCGATATACCATACTAAATGTTCTGCTTGGAAGCCAAGTGTATCTACCATAAATGTAAACAAAAATTAGGGATATTATCAATAAGGCTACCAATGAAAATTTAATTTTGTTTTCATCAGGAATTTTGTCTAAGAAAAATGGACCTCTATAGGGGCTCATATCATTTTCTATTTTTACATCTCCGAATATCGCAATTGGTGAGATGGCAAAGGTAAATGCAGGTACTCTAAATTTTTGTATTTTTTCTGGTTCGTTAGGATTAATAAATCTATAGTAATCAGCTGTAATTGAGGCAGGCTTTGCAACGACATTATTTGTAAAGATTTGATATTTAAGTTTGATGAGATAGGTTGAAAATTCATCTGTTGATTCTTTTGACACATCAATGGCTTTAAGAGATATTCCTAACAGTTGTCCTCGATATCTTTTTTCATAACCTACTATAGGTAATGATTCTTCAATAAGCTTAAATGGCTCTTTAACAGTTAAATAAATTTCTCTTTCTATATAGTCCCCAACCGTGTAACCAACTTTTTGATTAGGGTCTAAAATACTAATATCTATATACTTTGGATCGACATCAGGAAATTTTCTCGGATCTTCATAGGCAAATATAGTTGCTGATGTAAATAGTAATAAGTAAATGAGTGAGAAAATTTTACGCATAAAAGTATTCATTAAAATAATTAGTCATTTCAAGAGACTTAAAATCATCTTCAACAAAAAAAGGAGGGAAGTTGTACTTAAGGAATGTTTCTTGAAGAAGTTTCTTTCTGGCTACAAAGTCAGCTTTAATTTTCTTTGTAATTTTTTCCCGAAGAAATATTGTCGACTCTTTTCCTGTCTCAGCATCTTCAATGTTTAGTAGACCAAATTTGGGCAAGTTATCAAATTCACTTTTATTCCACAAAACAAGGGGAACAACTTGATGTCTAACTAATGTGGATAAAGTTTCTTCTATATCTTTTATTGGCATATGAAAATCAGAAATTAAGAATACCAATGTCCGGTCTTTTGGCAGTGAATCTGCAATCTTTATCAAGCCTGAATGAGACGAGTTTTTGGATTTATAATTTTTCAATTTTTCAATTAATAATTTTGTTCGGTAAGGCTTATACGAAAGGGGGGCGACCCATTGTGAGTTAATTTTATCGTTGAAGCCAATAAACCCTAATGCATCACTTTTTGCTGTCACAGAGTTTGTAATTATTTCTGCAATTTCTGATGAGACTTCAAATTTAGTTTTTTTGAGGCCATACCCCATACTTGATGATAGATCAGCCATAATCATGACTGGGGTTGCACTTCTCTGGTTAAATATCCTTACATGCACTTGCTCGAGAGGATCTCTAATTGTTTGTCTAATATCAATCCTTCTAGGGTCTGGATAATCTAATAAATTTGAATGACCTGCAAACTCCATCCCCATTCCTCTTTGTCCACTCTTATGTTGGCCTGGATGGTGACCTCTAGATTTCCAATTGATATGGTAGCTAAATGAATCGAGCGGATTATGCATTAAGTCACACTAACCTTATTTAAGATCTCGTTTGATAGTTCACGCGATATCTCTGTTCTTTTGAGCTCATAAACAGGATTAAAAACTAATCTATGCGCAATTGTTTCATGAAAGATAGCGTGGATGTCCTCAGGAAGAATAGAAGTTCTATTATTTAGCCATGCGCTTACTCGAGCACACTTCATCATCATGCTTATCCCACGTGGGCTTGCCCCTGAAACAATCAATCTCTCAGTGTCTATTCCACTAATCTTTACATTATATTTTTCTGGATTTTTAGTGGCCTTCCATAAATTTAATGAATATTTTTCAAGTGCGGAAGTTGATTTAATTGTGTTTTGAATTTGAGTAGATAGCTTATTTAATTGATCAAATTTAAGCATATTTGGTGTGACTTCAGAGATTAATAAGTCAGCATCATGAAATTTTGTATCAAAAATTAGTCGATTCATTAATTTATCAACTTGGGGAATTATGATCGGTATCTCCATCATAAATCTGTCTCTCGCAGCAGAAGGAATCTCAAAAGTTTCTTCTTTTTCCACTTGATTTCTATCTGCAAATACAGTCAGATGAGGAAAGGTGAATTCTTGATTAAAAGCAGATAAAGTTTTTTCTGCCATTATCCTTAATAGTAATGAATGTACTTGAGGTCGTGCTCGGTTAATTTCATTAAAAAAGAAAATTGAAAGATCTTCACCTGATTTTAAAATAGGACCTTCATCAACATGAGGCTTACCATCCTCACCAAGATATGTGTGATAAATAAGGTCATTAGGCATTAAATCAATTGTTCCCTCAATTCTTTCATACCCCCCACCAATTGACCTCGCAAATGCTTTAAGTAAGGTCGTTTTACCTACGCCTACATCCCCCTCAAGTAGAACATGCCCTCTAGCAAAAATTGCATTTGTGATAAGTCTTATTGGGACCTCTTGACCTAGGATGACTTTATTAATTTCAGCCTCTAGCTTAAGCCCAAGTTTTCTCCAATCGGTCAGATTTTGATCGCTCATTATGTTATATTCCTAGGATAATATTGGTTGTTTTAAATAATTATCAACAATATCATAATTAGGGATAATGTTTCTACTTTGTAACAACTAGACCTTAAATAATTAAAGCTCTCCATCTTAGATTAAAATAAAAAAAGTGATATTTTAAAAATGCAAAAAGAAAGTTATACCAAAGAAGAATTAATCAGTTGTGGAAGAGGTGAGATGTTTGGAAAAGGTAATGCTCAACTTCCACTCCCTCCGATGCTTATGTTCGACAGAATAACTTCAATAACCGACAAAGGTGGCAAATATAATCATGGTCAAATTATTGCTGAATTAGATTTAACCGAAGACTTATGGTTTTTTGAATGTCATTTTCAGGGAGATCCAGTTATGCCTGGCTGCTTAGGACTAGATGCTATGTGGCAATTGTTAGGGTTTTTTTTGGGATGGAAGGGTGGTTTAGGGAAAGGTAGAGCACTCGGCGCAGGTGAGGTGAAATTTTCTGGACAGGTCTTACCCACATCAAAAAAAATTACCTACATTATTGATTTAAAAAGGGTGATAATGAGAAAATTAGTGATGGGAATTGGAGATGCTTCAATGGAGGTAGATGGAAGGTTAATTTATCAAGCTAAAGATTTAAAAGTCGGGCTTTTTGTTAAAACAGATATTTTTTAATTAGGAAGGAATAAATTGAAAAGAGTCGTAGTCACTGGAATAGGTATTGTATCAAGCATAGGTAATAACTATGCAGAGGTAAAAGAAAGTTTATTTAATTCAAAGTCAGGAATCACATTCCAGCCTGAGTATGCTGAGAGAGGGCTGAGATCAAATGTTGCAGGCTCTTTAAATATTGAACCCGCAGAGTTAATTGATAGAAAGCTCTATAGATTTATGGCAAAAGGGCATGCCTATGCATGGATTGAGATTTATGGCAAAGGGTCATGCCTATGCATGGATTGCTATGCAGGAAGCTATTGCTGATGCGAAACTTACAGAAAATTATGTTTCAAACGATAGAACAGGGATTATTGTAGGCGCAGGCGGAACTTCGACAGAAAGTATGCTAAATGGTACTGAGGTTTTAAAGGAAAAGGGTATAAGGCGTGTGGGACCTTATATGGTGACGAAAACTATGTCTAATGGGGTAAGTGCATGTCTTGCTACTGGTGCAAAGATAAGAGGTATTAATTACGCAATCACGTCTGCATGCTCAACAAGTGCACATTGTATTGGAAGCGCTTATGAGCAGATCCAAATGGGGAAACAAGATATTATTTTTGCTGGTGGAGCTGAGGAAGAGCATTGGACCATGAGTTATTTATTTGATGCAATGGGAGCTATGTCTTCTAAATATAACGACCAACCTGAAAAAGCCTCTCGAGCATTTGACGTAAACAGAGATGGATTTGTTATCTCTGGAGGCGGAAGTATTCTTGTTCTCGAAGAATATGAGCATGCTAAGAAAAGAGGGGCAAATATGTATGCTGAAGTTGTTGGCTATGGGGCTACATCTGATGGGTTTGATATGGTTGCTCCCAGTGGAGAAGGCGCTATAAGGTGTATGAGGGCTGCTCTTAAGGAGAAAAAAACTATAAATGTTGATTACATGAATACGCATGGAACAAGCACTCCAGTAGGTGACTCAAAAGAATTAGAAGCTATTAGAACAGTTTTTGGTAACAAGGAATTTGGAGAAATGCCAGCCATCGCTTCCACTAAGTCATTAACAGGTCATGCCCTTGGTGCTGCTGGTTCAAATGAAGCCGTTTATAGCCTAATCATGATGAATGAGAGTTTTTTGAGCCCTTCAGTAAATATTGAAGATAAGGATCCTGCAGGCGAAGGACTTCCAGTTTTGATACAAAAAAAGGAACAAGAAGTGATTACATCAATGTCAAATAGCTTCGGATTTGGCGGAGTAAATGCTTCACTAATTTTCTCTAAAGCAAAGCTATAAAAATTTTACATAAGAATTAATACAACCTTTCTTTGCTCTGATAGCAAAATATTAAATGTTCGACAAGCCGCATCAAAATTCATATTTTCATAGGCAATTTTTTTTTCAATAAATAAAATTTGTGCATTTTTATCAATTATTTTATTTTTAATATTTGAACCAATTAAAATTAACTCAGGGCTATAGTCAAAAACCTCTTTTAAATTTTCAAACTTTAAGTCCTCATAAGATGTCATAGCAGATCTAGAAATTATTTTTTCAGGGAATATGATGACTCCTTTTTGGTATGTATTTTTTTTTATTCTAATGGAGTTATGATCATAGGCATCTATGATGTTATGCGTATCTGAGTTAATTTCTGATGTTATGCGTATCTGAGTTAATTTCGTGAAATTTCATAATTTGAAAATGAAACTTTGTTCAACAGGTATTTATTGGCTTAATTCTAATTGAAAGGTAATATATCACCTAATTTATCAAACAATTAACGAGATTAAATTTTGTCCCAATTTCTTAAATCTAAAAAATTAGATAATGTCTGTTATGACATTCGTGGCCCAGTTCTTGAGCATGCTAAAAGAATGGAGGAGGAAGGTCATCGTATTATTAAATTAAATATTGGCAATCCTGCAGCTTTTGGTTTTGAAGCGCCGGATGAAATAACACAAGATGTTGTTAGGAATATTAGCAAATCCTCTGGTTATACAGAAAGTTTTGGTTTGTTTGAGCCCAGAAAATCAATAATGCACTATACCCAACAAAAAAATATTTCAGATGTTGAGGTGGACGATATAGTTTTAGGGAACGGTGTTTCAGAGCTTATTGTCATGGCTATGCAAGGTCTTATTTTTTTCAGAGCTTATTGTCATGGCTATGCAAGGTCTTATTAATAACGACGATGAAGTATTAATACCAAAGCCTGACTATCCTTTATGGACAGCTTCAGTAACCCTGGCAGGAGGGAACCCCATCCATTATGTTTGTGATGAAGCTTCGGATTGGGCTCCAGATTTGGATGATATAAAATCTAAAATAACGAGTAAAACAAAAGCAATATTAATTATTAATCCAAATAATCCCACGGGGGCAATTTATTCAGATGAATGTCTAAAGGAAATTATTGCTATTGCGAGAAAGAACAATTTAATAGTTTTTGCAGATGAAATTTACGATAAAGTTTTATATGACGAGAAAAAGCATACCTCTGTGGCATCACTTGCAGATGGGGGGGGTTGAATATCCTTGCTTCCATGAGGCTTTGTGCTAATGTTCCTGGCCAACTTGCGATACAAACAGCACTTGGTGGCTATCAAAGCATTAATGACTTGGTTGCACCCGCAGGGAGATTATGCAAGCAAAGAGATTTAGCTTATAAGTTGATGATGGAAATACCTGGGGTGTCATGTGTCAAGCCATCAGCTGCTATGTATTTATTTTTTAAGTTAGATCCAAAATTATATCCAATAGAGAATGATCAAGATTTTATTTTAGACGTACTGAAAAAAAAGAAGGTCTTGATGGTTCAAGGAACGGGTTTTAATTGGCATGACCAAAACCATTTTCGTATGGTATTTTTACCAAATGAAGATGATTTAAAAATTGCAATTAGCAGATTCGCAGATTATTTAACAGAATTTAAAAAAAGGTAAAAAAATAGATGAACATAGGGTTAATTGGAATTGGTACCGTTGGCGGTGGAACATATCGAGTTTTAAAGGAAAACGCCGCAGAAATATCGAATAAATCAGGCATAGAAATTAAAATTACGCACGTCGCCGACAAGAACCTAAAGCTTGCAAAAGAGACTGTAGATAAAGAAACAATTATTGAGGAAGATGCATTCTCACTTTTAGAGAACAGCAGTATTGATACAATTATCGAGTTAATTGGTGGAACGGGTATTGCGCTAGATATTGTTCGTAAAGCAAA
>Ga0206128_1003361_pt1 | contig 13345 bp, 15 predicted proteins | sample Helgoland_Spring_7_FD_148601 | JGI IMG/M metagenome (GOLD analysis project Ga0206128, IMG submission 148601) | Pelagic subsurface seawater microbial communities from Kabeltonne, Helgoland, North Sea - Helgoland_Spring_Bloom_20160426_1 | ecosystem: Environmental > Aquatic > Marine > Epipelagic ...
GGTTCTTGGTCTCAATCCTGAGCGAGGCTGCGGGAACCGCGCTCATCTCAACCTCGTTTCTAAAGACGTTGGGCAAGACGCTGTGCTTGTGCCTTGTAGCGATCGCAATGGACGTCGTCTGGGGCTATTGCGGCATCTTAAGCCTTGGGCATTTCGCATTTTTCGGGATCGGCGGGTACGCGATTGGCATGTGGTTGATGTATGATCGCACCAAAGACATCGTTGTCACCTCCTTAGAGAACAACATCCTACCACCCACCCCGGACGAAATTACAACCGCCATTGGTAGCCAAATATTTGGCGTTGTCGGCAGCTCCGAGTTCCCCGTGATCTGGGCATTTTCCCATTCATTGACCTTGCAGTTATTGGCCGTTGTGTTGGTGCCGGGATTGCTTGCGCTTGTGTTTGGCTGGCTCGCGTTTCGCAGCCGCGTGACTGGCGTCTATTTATCAATCTTGACCCAAGCGATGACCCTCGCTTTGTCACTATACTTCTTCCAGAATGATACAGGCCTGCGCGGCAACAACGGATTGTCAGGTCTGCAAAACATTCCCGGCCTAGACGATGTGTCTCAAGCAACCCTGTCGCTGTGGTTTTTCTGGGCCTCGGCGTTTGCTCTCGGTTCGGGCTATCTGTTGTTCGTGTGGATGACCTCTGGCAAGTTCGGATCCGTCATCCGCGCCATTCGCGACAACGAAGCGCGGGTGCGTTTCTTGGGCTATCATGTCGAGAGCTACAAGCTGTTCATCTTCACTGTCACCGCGATGGTCGCGGGCGTGGCTGGTGCGCTGTATTATCCGCAAGCAGGTATCATCAACCCTGCCGAGATTGCACCAATCGCGTCGATCTACTTGGCAGTTTGGGTAGCGATTGGTGGGCGTGGTCGGCTCTATGGTGCGGTGATCGGCGCGGCGGTGGTCTCGCTCATGTCCTCGTGGTTCACAGGTGGCGGCGCGCCAGACATCAACCTTGGCATATACGTAATCAACTGGACCGACTGGTGGCTCGTGCTGCTGGGCTTGACGTTTGTGGCGGTCACTTTGTTCTTTCCCAAGGGGATCGGCGGCTTGTTCGATCTGTTGGCACGCAAAGGAAAACAATCATGAGCGCGCTTTTGGAAGTCTCGGGTGTCAGCGTAAGCTTTGATGGGTTCAAGGCGATCAATAATCTGTCGATCCAAGTCGCAGAGCCAGAACTGCGCGCGATCATTGGGCCAAATGGGGCGGGTAAAACCACCTTTATGGACATTGTTACGGGCAAGACAAAACCCGACGAAGGATATGTCATATGGGGCGAGAAATCCGTGTCTCTGCTCGGCATGTCCGAAAGTCAGATCGCACAAGCGGGAATAGGTCGTAAATTCCAAAAACCCACAGTAAAAGAGGCGCAAACAGTGCGCGAAAACATTACCCTTGCGCTGAAAAACCCGCGCAAACCCCTCGATCTTTTACTCAACCGCGCGGCACTCGACACTGAAGAACGCGTGCGTGCCATCAGTGATGAAATCGGCTTATCAGATGCATTGGATCAAACCTCAGGCGCGCTCAGCCACGGACAAAAGCAATGGTTGGAGATCGGGATGCTGCTTGCCCAAGATCCGCGTCTTTTGCTCGTCGATGAACCCGCCGCTGGCATGTCCGCAGTTGAGCGTGAAAAGACCACTGACATCCTTGTGCACGCCGCAAAGACGCGTGCTGTGATCGTGGTAGAGCATGACATGGATTTTGTGCGTCGCTTGAACTGCAAAGTGACTGTGTTGCACCAAGGGTCGGTTCTGGCCGAAGGCTCGCTCGATCATGTGACCAAGAACAAAGACGTCGTAGATGTCTATTTGGGGCGCTAAGCAATGTTAAATGTTCAAAACCTTACTTTGAAATACGGTCAAAGTCAGATCCTCAACGGCGTTTCATTAACCGCAAAAGCAGGCGAAGTGACCTGTGTTATGGGCACCAATGGTGTCGGAAAAACCAGCCTCCTTAAAGCCATTGCAGGTCGCCACCCATATGCGGATGGAGAGATTACGCTTGATGGTGCGCGCCAGTCTCATCTGAGTGCCTTTGACGCGGCGAAAGCAGGTATCGCCTATGTGCCCCAAGGGCGAGAAGTCTTTCCAATGATGACTGTCGTCGAAAACCTAGAGACAGGTTTTGCGTGTTTGGAGAAAGCTCACCACGCTGTGCCCGATCACATTTATGAGCTGTTTCCTGTGCTCAGAGAAATGGCAGATCGCCGTGGTGGTGACTTGTCCGGCGGGCAACAACAGCAACTCGCGATTGCCCGCGCACTAATCACACGGCCCAAGGTTTTATTACTAGACGAGCCAACAGAAGGTATTCAACCCAACATCATCCAGCAGATCGGCAACGTCATTCGTATCCTTTGCGAGCAAGGCGATATGGCGATTGTCTTGGTCGAACAGTTCTTTGATTTTGCCTATGACCTTGGTGACGACTTCACCGTTATGAAACGTGGGGAAGTCTCATTTCACAAACGCGCAAAAGATCTGGACCGCCAAACTTTATTCGATGCCGTGATGGTCTAGGCAGGTGGTTCAAATCCACCGATACTGGCGAGCAATTCGATGACCTCCGTCGCGCCCTGACCGCCTCGCAGGCTGGTGAACACAAACGGTTTATCGCCGCGCATGCGTTTTGCATCGCGTTCCATCACATCAAGCGATGCGCCCACATGTGGCGCGAGGTCGGTTTTGTTGATGACCAGAACATCCGATTTTGTAATCGCAGGGCCGCCTTTGCGCGGGATTTCTTCGCCAGCGGCCACATCAATCACATAGACCGTTACATCTGCGAGTTCAGGGCTGAAAGTTGCGGATAGATTGTCACCACCGCTCTCAATCAGGACGATTTCAAGGTCCTCGTGCCGTTTGCGCATCTCGGCAATCGCGGCCAGATTGATCGAGGCATCCTCGCGAATTGCGGTATGCGGACAACCGCCAGTTTCGACGCCAATCACTCGATCTTGGGGCAAGATTTGCATGCGCATCAACGCTTCTGCGTCCTCTCGGGTGTAAATGTCGTTGGTGACGACGCCCAATGACAGATGCGGATATAGCACCCGTGCAAGCGCCGCCGTCAGAGTTGTTTTGCCTGCGCCCACAGGGCCGCCGATCCCGATGCGAAGAGGTCCATTTGGTGATGCCATTCTACTAGCTCCGAAAGATACGTGAATACTGGGTTTCGTGCTGCATAGCGACGATGTCAGACATCCAAGCAGCGTTGTGAAGGTCATCCAAGGTCGCGTCGCGCAATTGCGCGGCAATTTCCGTGCAAAACGGTTTCAGCGCGGCTTGCACTTTTTGACCATCAACTTGGCCCAAAGGAACCAAGCGCATCGCGGCGGCGATCAGATTGCCAAGGGTAGCTTGCAGATACATCGCAGTTGCGAGCTCAACATCAAGATCCAACTTGGCGGCGATCCCTCCAACGGCGACAGGATAGCAAAGCCGCCCGAGATCATGCCCCCAGACTGCCAAAACTGTTTCGCAAAACGCGGCCCCTTGCAGGTCCGTTTCCATTAACCTTTCAGAAGAGGAGGCAAAGGCACGTGCGCTGGCATCAATCAATGGATCAGCTGATCCATAAGCCGCATTCAACAAAACCGCATCGGCGCGCAGGCTGCCCTGCTCTAACAAAGCCAGAAGCCAGTCTTGCAAACTATCAGCGTCCTCAATCAACCCGTCATTGATCGCCGTTTCCAAGCCATGTGAATAGGCGAACGCGCCCACAGGAAAGCTGGGGGATAATAATTGCGACAGGGTTAGAACATCAGTGGTCATGGGCGCTATGGCCGTGTTCATGGCTATGCGTGCGCCCGTGGCCATATGCGCCCCCTTCGGGAGTGAAGGGTTCATGAACGACGGTAACAGTTGCCCCGAGGTGTTCGAGCATATGTCCAATCACAGGGTCGTTTTGGATCAGCAAACGCTCTTTTTCAATCTGGCAGGGCGTATGACGATTGCCGACGTGCCATGCGAGTTGCACCAAGTCACCCCTCACTTGCAATAATGCTTCTTGAGCCGCAATGATTTCGATAAAGCGCCCATCGTTCAGCTCGAGCGCATCCCCATGATCCAGTGATGTTGTATGTGCTAGATCGACTAGAACGGTTTGATCGTCAGCCGTCTTTAGAACCTTACGGCGCAAAAAGCGTTCTTCGTAAGTCAGAACGCATTGCTCAAAAGGATTCGACCAAGACCCGGCTTTACAGATCGCGTTTGCAACAAAATCAACCATCAGAACAAGAAGTACCGTTGCGCCATTGGCAGTTCAGTTGCTGGCTCACAGGTCAATAGTTCCCCATCCGCGCGCACCTCATAGGTTTCTGGATTCACTTCCATATGTGGCGTTGCAGAGTTGTGGATCAGATCAGACTTGCCAATGTTACGAGTGTTTTGCACAGCTACAGTCTGTTTGGCCAATCCTAGCTTGTCCCTGATCCCATCAGCTTGCGCAGCCGCGGACACAAAGCAAACCGCCGAGTGTTCGACCGAACGTCCGAATGCGCCAAACATCGGGCGTGAATAGACAGGCTGCGGTGTCGGAATTGACGCGTTCGGATCACCCATTTGCGCGCAGACAATCGTTCCCGACATCAAAACCATTTCAGGTTTCACCCCAAAGAACGCGGGATTCCATAACACGAGGTCAGCGCGCTTGCCCTCGGATATGCTGCCAATCTCGCCGCTGATGCCATGGGCGATCGCTGGGTTGATCGTGTATTTCGCAATGTAGCGACGCACACGGAAATTGTCGTTCTCGCCAGTTTCTTCGGGCAAACGTCCGCGTTGTTTCTTCATTTTGTCAGCGGTTTGCCACGTGCGGATGAGCACCTCGCCAACGCGCCCCATGGCTTGGCTATCGGAGGCGATGATCGAAAACGCCCCCATGTCGTGTAGAATGTCCTCTGCTGCAATCGTCTCGCGCCGGATGCGGCTCTCTGCAAAGGCGACATCCTCAGGGATAGATTTGTCGAGGTGATGACAGACCATCAGCATGTCGAGATGTTCTTCGAGCGTGTTAACCGTGTAGGGCCGCGTTGGGTTTGTCGACGAAGGCAAAACATGCTCTTCCCCGCAAATCTTGATAATGTCTGGGGCATGACCACCCCCTGCCCCCTCAGTATGAAAGGCGTGGATCGTGCGGCCCTTCATGGCGGCAACTGTGGTTTCCACAAAACCGGATTCATTCAAAGTATCCGTGTGGATCATCACCTGCACATCCATGTCATCGGCAACGGACAAGCAGCAATCAATCGCAGCAGGGGTGGTGCCCCAATCCTCGTGTAATTTCAACGCGCATGCGCCGCCTTTTACCATTTCGACCAAGGCATCAGGTTGGCTGGCATTCCCTTTTCCAGCAAAGGCGAGGTTCATTGGAAAAGCATCCGCCGCCTGCAACATCCGTCCAATGTGCCACGGACCCGGCGTGCATGTGGTGGCCAATGTGCCATGCGCGGGGCCGGTACCACCGCCAAGCATCGTGGTCAGACCAGAGTGCAACGCATCCTCGATCTGCTGAGGGCAGATGAAGTGAATATGTGAATCAAACCCGCCAGCGGTCAGGATGCGACCTTCACCCGCGATAGCTTCGGTACCGGGGCCAACAATAATGTCGACACCCGGTTGAGTGTCAGGATTGCCTGCTTTGCCAATCTTGTGAATGCGCCCGTCACGCAGGCCCACATCGGCTTTGTAAATGCCCGAATGATCAACGATCAGTGCATTGGTGATGACGGTATCAACAGCACCCGCAGCACGGGTTGCTTGCGATTGCCCCATGCCATCGCGGATGACTTTACCGCCACCGAATTTAACTTCTTCACCGTAGGTCATGCCGTTGCCGCCATTGGTGCGCTCGGCCGTTAGGTCGCGCTCGACCTCGATGATCAGCTCGGTGTCGGCGAGACGAATTTTGTCGCCAACCGTCGGGCCAAACATCGCAGCATAATCTGCGCGGCTGATTGAAGTGGCCATCAGAGATCTCCCATGACTTTATTGTTGAAACCAAAGATGCGGCGCGCGCCTGATATTTCGATCAAGTTCACTTCACGGCGTTGACCAGGCTCAAAGCGCACGGCAGTACCAGGCGCGATATCAAGGCGGTGGCCATGCGCCGCGCTGCGATCAAAATCCAAAGCTTCGTTGCATTCGGCAAAATGATAGTGACTACCGATTTGCACAGGGCGGTCGCCTGTATTGGCCACCATAATCGTAATCGCCTCGCGATCTGCATTTAGGATCAGTTCGCCATCTGCGGGAAAAATCTCTCCGGGGATCATGGGGTGCTCCTATCTGATCGGGTTGTGGACAGTGACGAGTTTCGTGCCGTCGGGAAATGTGGCCTCGACCTGCACGTCGTGGATCATTTCGGGGACACCCTGCATACATTGATCACGGGTGATAACATGCGCGCCAGCTTCCATCATGTCGGCCACAGAACGCCCGTCGCGCGCGCCCTCAACAACGGCATCCGTGATCAGCGCAATCGCCTCTGGATAGTTCAATTTCACCCCCCGCGCCAACCGCTTGCGGGCCACCTCAGCAGCCATTGCGACCAGCAGCTTGTCTTTTTCTCTCGGGGTCAGTTGCATGGGTCAAAGTCTCCAGTTTTTGGGCACGGCGTTATTGGTAAGAAGGGTCAATATTGGCACAATAGCAGTTCGCAAAACAAAGCTGTCGGCGGCCAAAATGCGCACAACAAGGGTCGTATCGCCCAACAGGCTCGCACCTGCACAGGCAGGCAGAAGAGCGCGGACCTGATCTAGCAGAGGTTTTGCGTTTGGATCGACCATTACAATGTTTGCCATCGCCCGCGCACCGTTCGCTATGGCTGTACGGCCAAGTTGAGAGGCTATGTCACCGTCAAGTTTGATACGATCGAGATAGATTGGCTGCGCGTCAATCGCGATACAAACACGATCATTCAAGGCACCAGATCGCAAGGTTTCCCCCGAAGCTTCGCGCCCGAAAACCAACGGTTCAACCATCAGGAATTTGGCATTAGCGTGCAGATCAACGTCAAGGCGACGCTTCAAGCGTGATCCGTCAAACAGGATCGTCTCTTGGGGAAGCCAGTACATCTGCGCATCTTTTTGAACGCTCAATGACGTTTTCATCAAACCTGCGGTCTTGTCCGGCGCACGATAGATGCGTTCGGCGGCTTGAGTTGTAAGGCTGAGACCTGCGTTTTCATGGGCGACAGCAGTTGTTGAAAAGTTATCACCCCCCGTCACACCACCCGCAGTATTGATGATCACCGCCTCAACATTTCCGCTGATGGTGCGCGGAAAAATAGCACGGTACGAGCCTTGCTGGCGCAGGTTTTTCAGCCGTGAGACACCGCCGACATCCTGTTGAGCACTTATGTTCAACACCCCATGTGCGCGCTGAAGCTTCTGCTTTGGAGCGATAGGAAAATGTGCGGTCACGCGAGCCTCTTTAGATTAGTGAGGATCATGGCCCGATATTACGAGAGGGGCAAGCAATGGGGAAATATCCAATATCGTACGCGGAATTTATGAATAAACGCACATATTTTAAGCATTTTTGCGCGAAAAATAGGCGCTTGAAGAAATTACGCGCAGATCCCTTTCTTGAAGCTGAATTTATAAACAGCCAGCCCAACTTAGTTAAAGGCGCGATCAAGATGAAGGATTTACTCAGGCCGACCTTACTTAACCAACGGCATTTCATAAATCAGAAATGGGCTGGCACTCCTTGCATGGTGCGCACCACACCACTATCCCGACGCCAATCTACGCTGGCACCGGTCATATCGACCTGCTCTTGGCCAAAGTCACAAACCGTTCCAGTTTTTGTTCCTTGCGCGCTTGCAGACCCACTGACTGTAACACCGCGAATTGTAGCTTCATCCCTTACTCTTACCGCCGCGATGGCTGTCTCGGTATCCTCAAGCGCCAACTGATATTGGTCGGGATCGACGCTCTCAGACTTTGTGCCAAACGGTGCTTGCTTGAAGTCCGAGACCCGCTTCTCCAGCCGTTCGATACGGTCTTCCTTGCAGTCGGTGATGGCGTCGCGATCAGCAACGCGTGCGTCAGAGGCACGCAAAAGCGACTGCAACGTCGCAACATCGGTGGGAAGATCGGTAGGTAAATCAATGCGTTAGGGATAACAAAACCGTCCGGTCAGCACCGCCTGAAAACCCGACCTGATTCACTCTGCCGCAGCCAGTGGCGTGATTGCCCGAGCCGTTACTCGCCGCCAGTCGAGCCCTGCAAAAAGCGCCTCAAATTGCGCCGGATCAAGCCGAATCACACCATCCTTGATGGCAGGCCATTTGAATTGGTTCTGCTCTAGCCGTTTGCAGGCCATCATCAGCCCCGACCCATCCCAGAAAATCAGCTTCAGCCGGTCTACCCGCTTGGCCCGAAACACATAAACCACGCCATCAAAGGGTTTGTGCTACAGATGGCTCAGCACCAGGGCGGCCAACCCGTCATGTCCTTTGCGGAAGTACACGGGTTTGGTCGCCACGAATATCTTCACCCCATAGGTCTGATGGATCATAGCGCCGCTGCGATCTCAGCGACCCGCGTCACTGGGGTGGCCGCGCGGGTCAATAACAATACCAAACTTTGTGAGAAACTCAGAAGGCATATCCATGGAGTTCATCCGTGAGAAAGTACATCACGGTCATGGCTCGCAGATCAAACGCTCTCAAGGAAGGTGGGGCCAGAACTACGCTTACCATTAAACTATCAAGAAACTGAGATTTATACATAACGCTTCATGAAAGGGGGTATTTTGCCTTACGACAAAGCATCGATTTTAGGACGCATACGCTAAATCTGTGAGACGCAGTGTTGTCAGCTAATTCCGCTTGTGGTTTGCGCCTCATGCGCCGCTTTTGCAACGCGGGGAAGCAACATCTCGAAGTGCTGATACAAAAGCATTTGGCCCGCGTTTTGAACGACCTCAATTTCGATCCATGGATAAGCTTCGCGATATTCCGCAACAGTTGCGACATCCACAACAGGGTCTTCAACGCCGTTCACAAACCAAGTCTTCGTCTTTTGCGTCGCGCGGAGTAGGTCCGCCCAGGGACTTTCGCAAGCTAACATCTCCATAACGTAGGCCTGTGCACCGTCTCTTTCTTTGCCCATCAAAAGTTCGCAATTTGAGACCAATACATCAACGAGCGCTTGGTCTTTATCCAGCTCCATATCTGCGGGCGATCCCTGTTGGGTCTTGAAGTACATCGTCTTGACGCCAACGCGCCTCGACAGCGACATTGCCGCTTTGATCGTAAAATGCAGCAAATGCGGCGCGTGCCTCGCGGTTGAAGTGAAAAACCTATGCCACGCCCCCATGCCCGCATAATGTAAGTCGCCCTCCAACGGCGCGCGTGCGCAAATGCCAATAATCTCACTGATCATATCTGGATGCTGTTTGGTAAAATCAGCCGCAAAAATCAGATCGTTGCCCTGCGTAAGATAGGGAAGTCGGTTGACCCCAAGGTGCTCTAACAAAAATAGTGTATCATCGCGGATGGTTTCCAAGATATCTGCATTCGGGTCTACTGGCCGTTATCACAATCGCAACAAACCATTGCGCATAGACATTTGTAATGTTGAGCAACGTCAGCAAGGGCGTCAGCACTAAAATCTCCATCTGCCCCGTAGTGATGCTAAGGCCCAGCGCAAAAACCGTCAGAACACCCAGCAACTTTCCTAGCCACGCATTTACGCCACCAAAGATCAGCATCCCGACAAAGTTTAGGAATGCAAAGTAGAGCCATTCTTGATCACCGCGCGACGCCCCATCACTGGCCGCGATGAACGGCAACGTGCCAAAAACACATATGTAGATCAGCAGCGACGTACCAATGACGGACCACAAGTCGAGCGACGCGCGCCGAAAGTACACAAGAACACAGGCGGCCAAGACGGGGCCAATTGTCCACAACTCCAACCCCACCTGTTGCGGAATGCTATCATGATAGCCTTGGGGGATTAGACCCCCCTTGGTTGCCAAATAGACGGCCATTCCCACGGTGACGCTAACGATCACCTGAATACGGAAATATCGGTGCTTATGAGTGACTCCAAACATCAATATCGTTCCACCTCTTTGCGATGCTTGCCAACCTTAAGCCGCAAACCTTCCATCCTCGCCCTTTTCGGCTTGGCCCAGCGCGGCTAGGCTTTCCATCAGGGGTTCTACTGTGACGGCCCTGCCCCGCACGAAGCGGCGGGCGATTTGTTCGGGGGTGGCTTCCCCCATGTCCGACAAGGCTTCGCGTACGGCGGCGATTTGGTCGGGCATGGGACAACGAATTGAGCGGCTTTGGTCTGAGAATTTATCCAACGAGTCGGAAGGTCTACGTGGTGCAATACAAGCTACACGGACGCACCCCCCGCAAGATCGTGGGCAAGCATGGTGTCGTAACCGCGAATGAAGCCCGCAAGGACGTCAACCAGACGCATAATGTTAGCGGAGATAGGAAGCCCACTGAAGACTGCCCACCAAAGAATTAGAGCGACAAAAACCGTCAGGTCACCGTTAAAAACTCAAAATGGCGTCAAGCAGATGAAGCCTTAAATCAAGCGTCAACATCTTTAACGAAATCTAGTACGTCCTGACTGCCCTTAAATCCGCTTTTTAGCATGTGCTTGTGATAATCAACGCCTAGGCCAGATTTGATCGGTGCCGCAGCGCGCTTAACCGTATCCGAATTTGCCTCTGCATAGGACGACACGAAAAACGCTCGTGGACCAGTCAAATACTCACCACAATGCAGCATCGCAGAATTCGTAACCATGACGTCACCAGGGTCCGCATAAGCCCATGAAATATGTCTTTCGATGTTATCGGCTGCGAAGAAATCTCTGGTCACACGGGTTTGACGCACGGTTTCGCGATGTTCGTCGAACCACGCAGTGTCATGTTTTACCCCGACCCGCTTTGTGGCCGCTGCGAACTTTTCCTGATCATGGGAAAATGGAATATATCCAAATGCCCCGCCGCCTGCGTCACAGTAATGCAAGACCCGTACAATACGCTTTTTAGGGTTGGTGAAAGCGTAGTCCGACTTTGGATCTTCGACCAACGGTCGGTAGTCACGGTGAAGTCCGCGTGCAGAGTAGTGCACAGCCACGGCCGACCCGAACTCAAAACACTTCTCCCCCAAAATTCCATGAAGGACATTCATGAGGCCCTTGTTCGCAGCAAACGGCCAAAAACGATCATCATTGAGCACAGGTGCGCCGCCTTTTGCCCACTTCTTCTCGCCTTTAACCACTTTATTGAAGTCTCGCGTCGTCAAACCCGAGAAGTCTTCACAGAGCTTGGCCAATTTTTGGGACTGCTCCTCGGAATACAGACGGCGGATTTTTACAATCCCGTACCGATTGTACAGATCAACAATTTTCTCAATTGGATCAGTGATATCGGCGACACCACAGGTCTGGATAAGGCTAAATGGGTTCGTCCCGCGCGAAAACTCGTCATAGACATGACCGATCGGTCGCCTTGCCCGCGAGGATGGGTAGTACGTCTCATCGGCGTTGGCACCTGTGGTTGCAGGTTTGTTACCAATCCGTGCGGCAACCATTTTCGCAGCAAGCTCAGCGGCATTTTTAGCAGTAGCTTCCATGGCGACCTGGCTGGCATCATGTTGCGAGGCAAGTCGTTCGTTTGAGTCCGCGGAGGCCTTATCGACGGCCTTCTTAATCGCCCGATCGACAACCCGCTGCACCTTCGCTTTAATTTTAAACATGAAACCGTCCGATCTGTTAAACTTCGAATTTATTTACCGAGGCCACACACAACCTGCGATATAATATTTAGCTGCCTCATGCAGTATTACTACCCAGAAATATTGACCATCCACGACATGCTACATGTCCATCCGCCGACTTTTCGTCGGTTTAGCGGCAGGGACCGCCAAGCTACAATTTTGCGAAGAGCCCGTCATGCACCATCCGGCTTAGGTGCAGCCGCAAGCTGCTTGATACCATCAACCGATGTGTAATTTTTCGGAAGAATTTTTCTCGCGACATCCGCAGTCACCTTGGTGCGCGCATATGCTTCCGCCATATTGCTGACAATAACGCTGACAAGGTCATCGCGGACATGACCCAAATCATCACGCCAAGCTAGCGTACGATCAGACAACGTCACGCTTTCATAACTTGGAAAATAGTCAACTTGATCGAACTCGTAGGAAATATGCTCCGCAACGGTTCGTAAAACAGACTTGGAATAAGTGTTCGCGGACAATACATCCTTTTGGGTAAATGTTGCCAAGAGAGGGACAGGAGACACCGTTAGCAAGATACGCAAATCAGGGTGGCCATGTTTCGCCAAAATCGACATCAATCGCTTCGTGGCGGTGTACAGTTCCTCAAATGATAGCACGTGAAGTTCAAAACGGTCTGGTTCAAGCGAGGCATTATATTGCGACAAAGCGCGATTCAAATAAATTCCGGTTTTCTTATCGAACCAAGCTTCAACAAGACCCAGCGTAAAAACGACAACTCGACAGTCCTGCGAAAGACGGAATGTGTCAGTAATTTCTTGGCGACGCTCGAATGCCCGCTCTGGTGACACATTGATTTTCGACATCAACTGCCCATCGATAACAGTCCCGTCCGCCTGCGGTAAAAACGTCTCTGAGGGGTCTGGCATTTCGTCCGGTTCGAAGGCCCAAAGAAACTCATTCAACATAGATTGAGGCGTGAATTTATTCATAAATCCATCAAGCGGCAGGTTATTAAGCTCTTTAGGTACGTATTCTCTGCCTGGCAAATTATAGCCTAGACGCGCAAGGTGCTTCTCCACATTTCGCGCGAAGCAAGACCCAACGGTAAAGACCTTTTCCGCTGGTTGTAGTTTGAAATCGAGGGGCATGGCTTATCCAGATTTTATCAAACAACTGTGGCTTCTTGCGAGTCAATATAAGTCTTAACTCCTCCTGTCAAATGCCCAATATCTTCACGCACAGTCACAGGGTCGCGCGTCCTTGAAAATATATCAGAAGTTGCTTTTAAAGGGGATTATGTGTGGCTTGCCCCTTGGAGCTGAATTTTCCGGCCACGCATCTCGGCAATGCGCTGAAGTATGCCCTCTTTCAGTGCGGTGTAATGACGGTTGAAGATGCTCTGATATGACTTGTTCGCAATATGAGCTTCCGGACACAGGGCGTCATCCAACTTTTTGATCTGAGACTGTTTACCAAAACCAGCCGTTCAGACGAAGTGCAGCATTCGTCACTTCGGGCTCTCGGACTAAGCCGCTTGCGCGGCAGTGGCGCTTGTTGCGGTCGTTCTACTTCCTGATCTGACGTTGTTTTCGTGTTTCGGG
>Ga0206128_1003364_pt1 | contig 13325 bp, 12 predicted proteins | sample Helgoland_Spring_7_FD_148601 | JGI IMG/M metagenome (GOLD analysis project Ga0206128, IMG submission 148601) | Pelagic subsurface seawater microbial communities from Kabeltonne, Helgoland, North Sea - Helgoland_Spring_Bloom_20160426_1 | ecosystem: Environmental > Aquatic > Marine > Epipelagic ...
GGATTGCAACGTGGATTGGCACAATTGGCAAGGTGAGATGCTCGCTACTCTCATGTTTGTGGTGCGTGATGGGCAGATACTGCTGATCGAAAAGCTGCGTGGCATAGGTATGGGCAAAATCAATGGTCCGGGAGGTAAGATCGATCCAGGTGAGACACCAGCGGAGTGTGTAATAAGGGAGTGCCAGGAGGAACTCCATATTACGCCTAAAGATCCCATTAAAATGGGCGAGCTCTGGTTTGCGATGTCTGACATGGAGGATATACACTGCCACGTGTTTATGGCGCATGAATTTGACGGTGTGCCCACGGCCACTGATGAAGCCATTCCTGCATGGACCGCTCTAGATGCGATCCCGTGGGAGAGAATGTGGGCAGACGATCCTCACTGGTTACCTCACATGCTGAAGGGGAAAAAGTTCCTCGGTAAGTTTGTCTTTGAAGGTGAAAACATCCAGTGGCGAGAGGTGCTTGTGGGTGAGTCTAGTACTACCGGCTGGATCTTGCCCTGCTGAGCCTTAGCTGTCCCGTGCGCTTGCTATCCCGTGCGCTTTATTCACTGGGATTTGACCTCATTGAGCACAGCGAGGACCTCATCGGTGATGTCGATGGCATGACGTGCATAAATCAGTGGTGATACCTGACTGCTTGTGGTGCCTGAAGTTTCTATCACCCATTGATATCCATGGGACTTGGCATACTCATCGGTGGTGAGCTTGCATTGATCAAGTATGCGGCGCGTGGCTGAAGTGATTTTCTGTTTGGTGGTGGTTGCCTGTGCGTCGTCAGCCTGCTTGATCTCATTGGCTAGTGCCTTGTATTGCTTGATGAGATTCTCCCGTTGGTCGATAAGTTGATCTCGCTCAGAGCGTGGTATCGCTTTGCTTTTTAGCTTGGCGTATACCTCTTTAATATCGAGGGCCAGGCTGTTGATTTTTTTTTGGCGTGTGTTCCTGTCTCTCAAGTAACGATCACGGCCGGATTTCAAATAGGAGAGCTCTTTGTCTGCAGCTCGATAGTGAAGCAGGAGCTTGTCGATGTTGACCGTGGCAACCTTGACTTCATCCGCTACGACTTGGCTTATGCTCAGAAGTAGAACAATAAGAATATGAATATGAGCTGGGGCGATCTTGTTACTCATCAAGGTGTGACTCATCCATCGCAGTCAGGGTATCCATCTTTATGACGATGGCGGGGGATTAGTCCGTGGTTTTTTCCTTCACCTTATCGAGCTTCAATTTTTTGAGCTTAGGGGTGATGACTGCTCGGCAGTAAGGGTTCTTCTCACCCACAATACGGTAGTAATCCTGGTGGGAAACCTTTGCGGGGTAGAATGTTTTGGCTGTCGTGATTTCGGTGACAATAGGACGAGGGAAGCTTTGCTGCGCGGCATTCCTTGATGCGGTAGCGACCTTCTTTTGTTCTTCGTTGTGGAAGAAAATGGCAGACCTGTAATGGGTGCCGACATCCCCGCCCTGCCTGTTGAGGGTGGTGGGATCATGGAGACGCCAGAACCAATCCAAGATTTTTTCGTAGGAGATGACCTCGGGGTCGAAGATGACCTGCACGGATTCAGCATGGCCTGTGATTCCTGCACATACATCCTCATAGGCTGGGTTGGGCACATGTCCGCCCATGAATCCTGATGTTACTGAATGGATGCCGTCGAGGCGCTGATAAACAGCTTCGACACACCAGTAGCAGCCTGCGGCGAGTGTAGCTGTCTGGTGACCTTCAGGCGTTGTTGGGGCTGCGGCGGGTTTTTTATCCTCCATGGTTTCTTTTGATTGAAGATTTTGGTTGCTGGCAAAGTAAATGAGGCAGGCTCCAATTGCCGCGATTGGAATGGCTGTGGTGAACAATCGTTTCATATATTGAGTCTATACCCCGTGTTAACCACTGTCAAATCAGGGGGTGATTCACTTTGATGATGCGTAAAAACGAAGAGCTACGGGCATGAAAGCTTCTAATGCCTCGATGCGTGAATCATCATGAGGGTGGGTGCGCAGGAACTCGGGTTGCTGGCCGCCATTGATGCGGTGATAATCCCGCAGGCGCTTCCAGAGCTCGATCGATGCCCGTGGATTGTAGCCTGCTTGTGCCATATACACCGCGCCCATTTTATCGCTCTCATATTCTTGTTTCCTGGAGAAGGGCAGGGCCTCAGCCAAGTAGCCGGCGAGAGCAAAGCCCGCCAGAGCATACTCAGGGTTGTCGAGCTCACTGGAATCAAGAGAAGACCAGAGCAGCTGCCCCACCGCGATGAGGGCAACAGCATTAATAATACGCTGCTGAGCGTGTGCTGCCGTTGTGTGTGATATCTCATGCCCAAGAATAGCGGCAAGGATGGCATCGGCTTGATCGTCATCGCCAATGATCTGGAAAAGCCCCGTATTGACTCCCACCTTGCCTCCAGGAAGGGCAAATGCATTCGGTGACAAATCCTCAAAGACAACAAACTCCCATTCAGCCTTGGGTAGCATGATGACCTGCTTGAGACGCTCTGCCACCCGTGCCACCGGCTCGGTGAAGCGCGGGTCCGTTGAAATGACCTTCTTGCGCTTCATTTTCTCAAACTGCCGCACACCGTGACTGCGCATGAGCTTGTTGGCTGTGCGCACGGTGATGTTGCCTTGATCATCAATCGAGGACCGGAAGACACAGGATTGAAGAAGGAGGGCGAAAAGCGCTATGAGGATGAGAGAGCTGCGTTTCAAAGTGGTTATAATTCTCGATAAGCTAACGATTTATTTGTTTTCGACAAGACGAAAGAGCGGCTTGCAGGATGAGAAATCTAGGGTTGCAGTTTGTAGAGTGAGAGGTGATGCTGGCGCATCTGATTGATGAAACGTTTTCTTCCATATTTAAGCCTGCTGCTACCACTGAAGTGGAAATTTATTGCGGGAGTTCTGGCTGGCGCGGTTGCTGCCTTTGCCAGTGGTTTTGGATTGCCGTTTATGACGAGAGAGGTTTTCCCCTTGATTTTTTCCAGTGAGGAAACCGGAAAGGTGGCAGAGTCGCCAGTATGGATGAAATCAATCATCGACTGGCTAGGATTGGATTCAGGCTCTCCATCGGCAGTGATTGTATTTGCCTGTTGTCTGCTGCCTGCCGTTTTTGTTGTGCGGGGTGTTTTTGGTTACATCAACGTCTATTTAGTCAATTGGTGTGGCTTGAAGGTTTTGGAAGCTATTCGAATCAGAGTGTTTGACCGTTTACAGCGCCTTTCCTTGGCGTTTCACCAGAGGCATAAGGAGGGCGACATTCTGACGCGGGTCATGGGCGATACCATGCAGCTGCAGTCTGTCGTTGTGAGAGCTTCCAATGACTTAGTGGTTCAGCCGTTCACCTTGCTTTCAGCAGTAGGTTTTTTGGTTTATGCGGCGGTCACCGATAGCAAGGTATTCTTCATTTTGATTGCCTTGCTGAGTTTGCCTGTGTGTGTGCTGCCCATCAGGATGGCGGGCAAAAAATTGCTAAAAAAAGCCCAAGCGTTGCAGGCAAAGACCGGAGATATGACAGCCTCGGTCTCAGAGAACTTAGCCTCTCAGAGGGAAGTCAGGGCCTACAACATGCAAGACCAGCAGGTGAGTTGGGTCGAGTCTTTAAGCCAGCAATTCATGCGTTTTCAGATGGGAGTGATCAAGTATAGGTATCTAGTCAGCCCAGCTGTGGAAATTGTAGCGGCAGCTGGCATTTCATTTGCCGTTTACTACGGAGCCCAGCACGGCATGACCTTGCAGTCATTTTTATCATTGGTGATGGCGCTTTATCTAGCCTACGAGCCGATCAAGAAAATGGGGACAATCCACTCGCTTATTAAGCAAGGAGAGGCATCACTGGATCGTCTGGAGGAAATCCTGAATTCTACTGACGAGATTAAAGATGGTCAGCCCACAACAGAGTTGGGGCATGTGAATGGTGCCATCAGCATGAAGGATGTCAGTTTCTCCTACGATGAGCATGTGGCACTTGGTGATGTGAATGTTTCTATTGATGCTGGCCAGACAGTTGCCTTGGTTGGTCCTAGTGGTGCTGGCAAATCTACTTTTGCCAGTCTCATCCCGAGATTTTATGATGTCGACAAGGGGCAGGTCGCAATCGATGGAGTGAATATTGCGACACTTCGGAAAAATGACCTGAGGAATCAAATAGCCCTGGTGTCGCAGCACCCCTTGCTCTTCAGGGGCACGATCGAAGATAACATCTGGATAGGAGATCCTGCAGCAACGCGCGAGCAAATCATTGAGTCTGCCAAGAAGGCACACGCACATGAGTTTATCATGCAGCTGCCTGAACAATATGACACCCACGTTGGTGAGCGAGGGGAAGGTATTTCTGGAGGGCAAAAGCAAAGGGTCGCCATCGCAAGGGCATTTCTAAAGGATGCTCCCATATTGATTCTGGACGAGGCAACATCGGCACTCGACACCGAAAGTGAATCACAGATTCAAAATCAGCTTACGGAATTAGCCAAGGGTCGCACTACGCTCATTATCGCGCACCGCTTCAGCACGATTAAGATAGCCGATAGAATTCTGGTCTTTGATAAAGGGCGTATCGTCGCTGATGGGCCACACGAAGATATTTATCAGAGCTGTAAGTTATACAAAGACTTGTATGACCAGCAATCCGGTGAAGATGCAGTAGAATGATGCCAGATCAAAAACCATTGGTCATCTGGGTAATTGATGACGGCAAGCCGGGACATCGTAACCAGTCTTTAGGACTTGCGGAGGCAATGGGCCGCATCCGAGATGCGAATATACACATCATATCACTACCTCATAACGTCGGTATATTCTCTCGTATAAAAATGGCGCGTGAAGAAGCTAGCAAGCTACCTAAGGCCGATTTTGTCATCGCGGCAGGTCACAAGACGCATCTGGCATTGCTCTACTTAGCTCGGAAAACGGGCGCACGCTCGGTAGTTCTGATGAAGCCAACTATGCCCTGTAGATGGTTCGATCATTGCCTGATCCCTGAACACGATTTCCAAGAGGGTGTAAAAACGCCAAGAAATGTCATTCTCACCAAAGGCGCACTCAACCGTGTCACTTATGATCCTGATAATAAGGACGGATCTGGCCTCATTCTCATTGGCGGCAAGAGTTCGGAGTTTGGTTTTGATGGTGAGAGTCTACAGAAAGCGATCAATGAGATCGTGGGGCAAGACGAGGGTGTGCAATGGACTTTGACTGATTCACGAAGAACTCCTACGGGCTTTCTTCAGAGTTTGAAGGGTATTCCAATTTCAACACACGCACACCACACGACGGATTCCGATTGGTTGCCGAACCAGCTTCGCCGAGCCAGCGTGGTCTGGGTCACCGAGGACAGTGTATCGATGATTTATGAAGCGCTGAGTTCAGGGGCTAAGGTGGGATTGTTGCCGATGCCGAGGGTTAAGAATGCGGGAAGGGTTGCGAGGGGGGTGGAAGCATTGGTTGAAGAGGGGCAGCTATGTCGTTATGAATTGTGGCAGGAAAAGGGAGAACTGCGCCCAGAAAAGGCTGGCTTCGCAGAAGCGGAGCGCTGTGCAGCTGTTGTCTTGAAAGATACTACATGAATTTCAGAGAAGGCCCTCGCTGATAAAGTGCATCAGATTCTTGTGCACGGGCAGGCCAGTAAGCATTTCCACCCGATCCTTGGGATCAAGGGCCGTATGGACACGATACAGGCGGCCATTCTCATGCCTATACTGGCCATTTTTGACTAGGAGATCGAGAAACGCCAGAAAGTCGCGGCTCGATACCGAGGCGATTCATTTCCAAGCGGATCAGATCGTGACTCCCTTTGTTGCGGAGGAGAATACCTCCGCCTGGGCTTAATATACCATCCTTTCTGATAGTCGTGATCTCTTGAGCCAGGCACTCTCAGGTACAGGTATTTCCAGTGTCAGCTATACGTGCCGCCGCTGCACCTTCAGTCGTTATTCTAAAATCTCGGGTATGTAAAAGGTGACTTCCTCGTGACGGAGCTTGTCGCTGATCAGTTCCTCTCCCTGCCGATGAATCCTTACCTGAGTGAAGGAGAGATTGATACGGTTTGCGCGGCTTTCGCGGGGTGAGGGTGTTTGGTAAAGATGTTTTGCGGGAATAGTGTTGAGGCTTACCGATGTTGCAGGGTCTGTTGATTATGCATAAACTTATTTCGATTTAGTCTAGTCTTAATTCATTGCAAATGCTATGAATTTTATTGCAATGAATTTCAAACATGAATTTTTATCTAAGATATCTCCAAGTAGCGCAATGCGTCGTGAGAGTCGCAAGAAAATTAGGTATTTTAAGCCGAACCTTTCCTATTCGCAGGAGGGTGAAGACTTGGTTCTCAAGCGGCTTTTTGAGGGGAGAGAAAGTGGTTTTTACATCGATGTCGGGGCGCATCATCCCTATCGTTTTTCGAATACGGCTGTGTTTTATGAGAAAGGCTGGAGGGGGGTCAATATCGATCCGAATCCAGGGACGGCGGCTCTTTTTGATCGTTACCGACCCTATGACGTGAACCTTGAGTTAGGGATTAATAATTCATCTGAGCCGTTGGATTTTTATATTTTCAACGAGGCCGCTCTGAATACTTTCGATCCGAAGACTGCTGCTGAGCTTATTTCGTCGGGAAAATGGGAGTTACTTCATAAGATATCTGTTCAACAAAAAACATTGAGTGAAGTCCTGGATCGGTATTTACCTCAGGGAAAGAAAATTGATTTTCTGACTATTGATGTTGAGGGTATTGGATATGAAGTTCTCACTTCAAATGATTGGAGTAAGTATTTGCCAGATGTTGTATTGATCGAAGTATGGGGAGATTTAGCATTGAAGTCCTTATTGTCGATGCCTGAGTCTGAATTTCTGAGTAGTTATGGTTATCAACTTATTGCCAAGACTGTGAACACCGCTTTTTTTCAAAGAACGTAGCCAAATGAGTAATGCTAATGAGACATTAAAAACTCCTGTACTTTTTTTGGTTTTTAATCGTCCGAGTTGTACTGAAAAAGTTTTCAAGGCGATTGCGGGGGCACGCCCGACTAAATTATATGTGGCTGCAGATGGTGCACGTCTAGGCCGCCCTGGAGAAGCCGACCTTTGTGCTCAAGTTCGTGCAATTGCTACAAGGGTTGACTGGGACTGTGAATTGAAAGTGCTGTTTCGTGAGGAGAACTTGGGTTGTAGGCTTGCCGTTTCTAGTGCGATCGACTGGTTTTTTGAGCATGAGGAAGAGGGGATTATACTGGAAGATGATTGTTTGCCATCTTCTTATTTTTTTGAATACGCAGCTAGTATGTTAGTAAGCTATCGTCATAGTGAAAAGGTGATGCATATTGGTGGAATTAATTATCAGCCTATGGACGAGTCTTTAAACACCAGCTATTATTTTTCGAATATTCCGCACATATGGGGATGGGCTACATGGCGGCGTGCATGGAATTACTATGATTCTGAATTGACAGGCTTGCGTGAATTTGTCGCCTCAGGTAGTTGGAGAGAGCTAGACGAAGATATTGATATCTGTTACTTCTGGATTAGTTGTTTTTATAGTGCATGGTCGCGAATACTTAACACATGGGATTACCAGTGGTGTTTTTCTATTTTGTCTCGCCATGGTCTCTCGATTTCGCCAGGGCGCAATTTGGTCGAGAATGTTGGTTTTGGCGGAGATGCTACACATACCAAAAACGGAATTTCGCCACCCTTGTCTAAAAGTTTAGGATCAGAATTTTGGCAACTCCCAGAGCCGTCAAAAATCGAGGTGAATTCGATGAGAGATAGTTACACGTATCGCCATGTATATAACGTAAAAGCAGATTCCGTTTTTTTCCTTTTTCGTTGGAAGAAGAGGTTGCGTAGGCGCCGGAAAACGCAAAGAATGCTGGAGGAAATTATTAAAGGAAAATGAAGCTATGAAATGCGTTATATGTGAAGGGGAAATGAAACATGCCTTTGACCAGAAGGTATTGTGCAAATACATCGCATCCTATTGGAATTGCAGTCATTGTGGCTACATGATGGCAGCCGATCCCATTTGGTTGGAAGAGGCTTACTCTGATTCAATAACAGCCGCTGATATCGGATTGCTTTCTCGCAACTTGCAATTCTCACAAAAGATCACGGTCTTAATTGATCGTTATCTGAATTGTAAGGGGACCTATTTGGATTATGCTGGTGGATATGGTGTCTTTACCCGATTGATGAGGGACTCGGGTTTTGATTTTTTACATCATGATATTTATACTGAAAATTTATTCGCAAAGGAACATGAGTATGAAGAAGGTTCTGGCCCTATTGATGGTATCACTTGTTTTGAGTGTCTGGAACATTTCGTGAGACCGGTGGAAGAGATTGAGGAAATGCTCAAGATTTCCAAAAACATTTTTTTCAGTACGCAATTGAAGCCGATGGGAGTCCCCAATAAAGAATGGGATTATTATGCGTTTGATCATGGTCAGCATGTTTCTTTTTATACGATCAGGGCACTGGAATTATTGGCCGAGCGATTTGGGTTGCATCTGGGGTCAACTGGATATCTACATTTTTTCTCTGAAACGCCTTTAAGTAACCATGAATTTAGAAAGATCGCAAGAGGTGCGTCTAAAAGAGCGCACCTCTTTTCAAGGCGGACTCGTAGCGAGGCAATAGCGCGCCGTATGAACAAGTCTTTGTTGAGGTGAAAAATCTATTATTCATTGGTCCGAAGTTTCATGAGATAACAGGGTCATCACGGTTTATCATCGATTTGCTGGCTCCGTTTTACGCGATTAAAGTCGTCAGTGTTGATACTGTTAAAGGGGCTAAGGACCATGGCCTGAGCGGTCATGCCTCTGAGAATTACGATGTTTTGTTGTGTTGGCAGGTAATGTTAACAAAGTATGATTTATGCGCGCTTTCATACCAAGCGGGTGTGTTTTTTCCGATGTATGACGGCTGCCCATCACCGGCTAAAGCCGAGAAGTGGCTCTGTTATCGAGACTTTAAGATTATCTCATTTTCTCGAAAATTAGCTGGGCAATTGTATCGAATAGGCATGGATGTCGATTACATACAGTATTTCCCTGAACCGATTAAGACGTCCAGTTCTGGAGACTCAAAGGGTATTTATCTTTGGAATCGAAGGGAGGAAATCGGGCTTGATTGCCTGCATATTGTGACTTCCAACTTGAATATCGATAAGGTCCATGTGCACAGAGCCATGGATCCTACTCAAGAATTTAAATCTGCAGATGAGCAGCCGAACGTATCTGTGACGTATTCCGAATGGTATGAGCATCAAGCAGATATGTTGACTGATGTCTGCAAATACTCTTACTATATGGCACCGCGGGCAAGGGAAGGTATTGGGATGTCATTCCTAGAAGCGATGGCTGCGGGGCGGTGTGTCATTGCTCCAAATGAGTCGACCATGAATGAATACATTGCCGATGGTGTAAATGGATGTCTTTACGACCTCAAATCACCCAAGCCAGTAGCCGTCAAAGATGTTAGAGCCTTGCAAGAGGCAGCGAATATCTTTATTACAAAAGGCCATGAGCAGTGGCTTGTCGAGTCTGCCAAAATAATACAGTGGATCGAGGAGTCGCCTCAGGCGAATAGATGGCGATACAATTTCTGGCTTATGTTTAGATTTCTACGAAGTCCAATTACAGTGTTGCGGCGGCTTTTTCAGAGGTAGTCCCAATAATTGTCTCCAAATTATTGAATGAAAAAGTTCTCAATCATAACAGTATGCCTTAACGAGGGGGAGGCTATTCGTGACACATGCGAGAGCATTGTTACTCAGACAAATAGAGATTTTGAGTGGATTGTCATTGATGGCGGCTCTACTGACGGAACCCCCGAAATTCTCAGGGAATACGAAGACAGTATTGATTGTCTGATATCTGAACCGGATACGGGAATTTATAATGCTATGAATAAAGGCCTGCGATGCGCGCAGGGCGAGTATGTGATTTTTATGAATGCCGGAGATTGCTTTGCTGGGCTTGATGTTTTGGCACGCGTCAGTGCATTCTTTGGTTCCGACATGTTGGTTGGGAATCTATTTTTAAATGAAAATGGTCAAGTGTATAAATCTCCCGATCATATTTCTAAGAACTATTTATTACAGAATATGCTCCCACACCAATCTGCGTTTTTTAAACGCAGCCTATTTGACAAGTTTGGTCATTTTGACACCTCCTATCATATCGCAGGAGACTACGAAATGTTTGCACGGCTGCTTCAGTCTAATGAGATCTCTTACCGGCATATTCCAGAAACAATCGCGGTTTTCGAGGCAGGTGGAATTAGTGCGAACGTAAAACATCGCAGTCTAAGAAAGCAGGAGAATCATAGGATACGCTGGCGTTACTTTCCCGCATACCGGCATTCTTTTAAAGCACTGCGCCAGCAGTTGAGAAATATTTTCAAATAAGTTTTTAGCGCCCTTGGGCCAAGCGGCACAATTGACGCAGCGGATGAAAAGCCATCTCACGCAAACGCTTTTCGGTTTTGATTCCCCATCGGCTGAGGTTTCGTCGGTAGGCTTCTTTGTGAGGTTGGTCAAATATATTAGATAGGAAAGCAGCAAATGTAGAGTCTTTCCAGACCTCGGGCTCCTGTTGATCTGGATACCAAGGCTCTGCAAGCATGGCTTGATAGGCTTGGTCATCTTGATCTATTTTTTTGATATATTCAACGAGCTCCTCGTTACTGTCAAAATCGTGTGCGTTGATGAAGGCTTTGGGGTTAAGGTAGTCCGTGATGGTTGGATCCCCCCAATAAATAGGCACAGCATTAGATTGGGCCGCTTGGGCAAACTTCTCGGTGAGGTAACCTGGAGCTGAGTGGTTTTCGATGGCGAGGACGAATTTGTAGGCTGATTGAAAGGCTGTTTTGTCCTCAACAGGACCGCCGACGTTGTTGCGCCATTTTCCGCCTAGAGCCACTGGCTTATATATATTGAGTGCATCGACGAACTGCTCACGCTCCGAAGCACTATTCTTGGTGTTTGACATGACATAGGCGCAGAAGCCAGTTTTCTGTGCGGCGACTGTCTCCCCAGGTGGTCGGGGGGCACATAGCGTATCGTAGGCATCACGGAACAGCTTAATAAGCGGCAGTCGGCAATAGCGATCACCGAAGTCCAGGTGATCGAAAGCCAATGCATAGTCGCTGGTATTGAAATTGGGAGTAACATACTCACCAGTGACAAAAATACGTATGCCTGAATACTTGAGAACCTCGTTGCCAAAGCAGGAATGAAAGACGTAGTCGGCATCCCGGTCTTGGGTGATTTCTAGGTCGTAGTGGTCAGTGATAAAGGGAAGAACAGCCCTTAAAATTTCAGCTTTTTCCCCTGCATCAACAAGGGCGATTCGCTTTGTTCGAGGGCTCATGGAAAATTATGCATGCCAGCAGGCTGGCAATACTATATCTGGTTTTGAAGTGACACATTTGTGATCTAGTGAATGAGGGAATGAAAGTGTTTTGTCTGCTATTTTTAAATGGTCCCGGCGGAGAAATGTAAATTCCATATTGGCAGGGATTTTTATGCCATGTAGAGATAAGGTCTTACGATTGTTATTGGGGTGAATATGTACGACCGCATGACTTTGGAGAAGCTTTTGGAATGCCGATGACATCCAGCGATACGAGTAGCGATCTGCAAGTTCATAAAGGCGGTGAAATTCAATAATGATGACTCTGAAACGAGATAGAAGGCTGTCAGAAAGATTGTGCAATACCTCGTATTCTTGTCCCTCTATATCCATTTGCAGGATTGCTTCTGGAGAATGATCTGTGGGTGGCTCAATCATCTCCGAATACCACGAATCCAAGGTCATTAGTCCGTCAATAGTAGAGCTTCTTGAGGCAATAAATTTTTTCTGAAAATGGAAGTTTGGGTGGGTGATGGGCGGAGCATCAACAGAGCGATCTGCTAGGAATATCTCCATATTTCGATTAGCAAGGCTCAACTCAAAATCGCTAGATTCTGCAACACCAGGGGAGAAACAATACTTTATGTCTGAAATACAATCGGGGACTAGATAGCCGCCATCTGCTTTTGGTCCCACTCGAATGAGTTCGTTATCAATTGGTGTCACCCTCATAGAATGAACCAGTGACCTCAAATCTGCTGCTTTGGTTGTTTTGCTGGGAAATATTTTCGCTGGAGATAAGATTTGCCTGATGACGTGATTACTCATGAATTTCTCTCTGTTAATTTAGTTTTGATTGTTTAAATGACTACGAGTAATTGTTGCGGATATAACATTACATGGCAAGAAACCATGACGACTAATTTGCCTCATAGTTTATGATGTTAGATATATGTTTGGCGTCTTACTTGGAGAGGATAGCGTTTAAGCATTTATTGCGTATTTTCTCTAATGTAGTTGCAACTGCAGACGTTAATTTTTGGCGTAACAAGTGTCTGCATTTTAAGTGAGTTGATTTGTTCCGGTCTGAGGAAATAGTGATTTTGTTTTTTTGCTCAACAATCTGAGCGACAGTGGCGTAAAAATTGTATTTCTTAAGAACTAGTTCGCGAGCTTGCTTTATCGCAGGGAGACGTTTTTCATATTCATTATTTTTGATCGTATTGGTTATAATTCGATAGCTGCTGTCGAAATCGTTGATGTCGATTGATATGAAGCTCTCGGGTGGGAAGTATTCGGATGCGTTGGGTGCTCCATGATAGAATGGCAAACATAACCCGAGGAAAGGGTCAGAGAGTTTTTCTGTCCACCAGTGATCACAGATATGATTTTCGATCGCAATGTGATATTTATAGGGATCTAGAGCTGAGGCTTTATCATCAACTTCTCGAATACCTTTACCGAAACGTTCTAGTTCGGGCAGTCGTTGTTGGAGCTTTTTTATAAAGTCATATCTTTTAGCGTGAAGTGTGTGTTTTTGGCGTTTTGATGATGTGACTGTCGAAATAGTTGATGTTTTATTGAGCGGTAAATTATTTGCTATTTGATCGTAAGATAAGCTTTTATTTTGATTTGCCCCATAAAACCAAAACAAGGCTGGTTGTGAATGTATTTTCCCGTGGTGTCTTAATGCCCAATCTTCTTGCCCCGTGAGAACATGCCCGAACTGGCGAGTATAAACTGACTCGTAAGTCTTAACAGAGGAGGGCTCTGTTGTTACCAGTAGGGTATTGTTCTTAGGGCAATTTAACTTTATTTCTCCGTTGAAGTCGTCATAGACAACAAGCCAATCGTAATCTTGTTCATTCCCAAACACAAAACGACATGACCCCCAAACTGGTATCTTGCCTGGGAATGATCCGTGCGTAGCAGCTGACGGCTTATCAATATCTAAACGGGTGCTCTTGGTTAAT
>Ga0206128_1003383_pt1 | contig 13275 bp, 20 predicted proteins | sample Helgoland_Spring_7_FD_148601 | JGI IMG/M metagenome (GOLD analysis project Ga0206128, IMG submission 148601) | Pelagic subsurface seawater microbial communities from Kabeltonne, Helgoland, North Sea - Helgoland_Spring_Bloom_20160426_1 | ecosystem: Environmental > Aquatic > Marine > Epipelagic ...
ATTTTAGCAGTATCGCCTGTAACACTAGCTGGTGCGTTCATAAGTGCAATAGGACCTAGATATTCGCCGCCATACTTTTGTAGTACGTTATAGTATTTGTCACCGCCTGGAATAGGCTGTGCGCTACCACGCATTGCTTGGTCAACTGCACTACTAATAACTTCACCTAGATCACCTAAATCTTTTGTGCCTGTTTTAATCTGTTGTGCAAGTTGTGATGCACTGCGGAAGTTTTCATCAGGCACTAGGTCACTGGGTTTAATCGGTGTAGTTTCTTGTTCAACTCCTTTGCCAAACTTATATCCACGCAGTGTTTTCCACATAGTATGAACACCCTGTGGTGGTATTGATTTTATATAACGTACCCAGTATTGCGGCTGATTGTTTTTATCAGTTACAGTAGCAATAATTGCTGCTGTCATAGCACTGTTAGGATTGTTGTCGTCTATTCTTTTGTTGTTATCTGGAATAGCAAGGTCGAGAGCTGCTTCCAGTTCCTCATAGTTTTCATATCCAGCAGCGTTACCAGGAATAACATTAATATATTGAATAGTTAAAACATCTTCAGAATTTGTGTCACTCACATAGGTTTCGCCTGATCTGCGAGCAGTCACGCCTCTTGATTCTGTGATAAACTGATATGCTCTCATGCTACTATTTATGCTATCATAGTTGCCAATAAATATAGTTGACATATCAAGTTTAATCACATATAATAGACATTATGAAAATAAGATTCTACAAAGACATTGATGGGTGGCGCTGGACAGGCTTTTTTATTGCCATGGTAGCAGCGTTAATCCTCAGTGATGCTAATGTAGAAACACAATGGATAGGCTGGGCATTAGGTTGTGTTAGTTGTTTGATGTGGGTGTATTTTGGTTGGAAAGACAGAGATATGCCTAGAACACTTATGGAACTTATGTACTTAACACTGAGCATTAGAGCAGTTTACAATTGGATTTATGCATGAAAATAGTATTAGCAACAGTAGAAGATATTAAACCCGTAGCGGATAGATATCTCGTATTAGAACTGGATACATTCCGTATTCAAGGCACTGAGATTCCAAGTTGGTGTGTAGTTGATGCAGGTGACGTTGGCTTGGCTGATATGACTGAACTTGCACACTTTAAAGAGCAGCATGAGAATCTTATTCGCAACTATAAAAAGGGCGACTTAAACTTTGTTGAACAGATGGTAGAACATCTTCGAGGCAAGTTTGGTGGCAACTTGGATAGTTTTTATACGGAACTTTACAGTAGAACACAACAAGAAAAAGCGGATCCCTGGGATTACGTTATAGAAAAAGAGGCTTAAATGTATCAAGGCAAAGGTCATCAATTTGACAATAAATTCGACAACATCAGCGATCTAATGGAACGCTATTACAACGATGGTACACAAGGCGCACGACCTGGCGCAGAGTACCGCGGAGCATTGCGCAACATGGCAAGGATGTCATATCGCATTGCTAAAAAGGCAGTTAAAGAACAGAGAAAAGCGCAGTAATGCGCTTTTTTTTCGGTTGACACATTCATATAGTGTGCTATATTAAGTAGTAAGTTGTTTTTGAGAGAGAGAGACATGACAAACGTAGAAACACTATATGAAAACACTGTAAAAGCACTAGTTGAGCAAGGCATTCAACTTTCACTTTTCAAAGATGATGGCAAACGTAACCGTGCTGTGTATAGCACAAAAAAGCGTCAACTTGACATAGAGTTGTTAATCAAAAACGGAAAAATTGGATTGCGTATAGCAAATAGATTGCCTACAAAAAATCCTGTACGTTCTGAGATGAATGAAAAAATTACTTCTCAGTTAGCAGTGTTGGGTTATACTAAAGATGGTTCACTAAGCACCAGTCATTATCCTACATTTTTATCACAGGATTTAATAACAGATACCAAAGTGTTTATTGATACTGTTGAATTAAATGAAGAATTTGAGGATAGTATTGGTAATACATGGAAAGTAAATGGTGGTTTAGAAGCAGGAACTTGGCATATTGTAGATACTATTCGTAGTGCAGTAAAGCGTGGTCATACAAGCGCATTGAACAGAGAAATGTATGAATGTTTGCGCACCCAAGTTGAATTAAACAAGTACGATGCAGAGAATGGTCTCATTTGGGGTGAGCATGTTGTTCCTATTGATTTTATGACACAAACTCTATGCACTATGGCTAAAGAAGGTGCAAGTGATGATGCAATGTTTGATTTCCTTGTGCGCAACCACAAAGTTGTTTATATAAAAGATGAAGATGCGCATAAAATGGATAGAGATTTAAAATTGCAAACTGTAATGACAGAAGGATGGAAAGACGGCGACAGTCCTTTTGCACGTTTAGAAGCCGCAAATATTACTATTGTAAAATAAAGGTTGACAACTCTGTAAACTGTGTTATATTAAATGTATAAGTTGTTTTGAGGAGAGACATTATGTATGCATTAGATCAAGGTTTGGTAGATTTGATTAACGCTCAACGTGCTGAGGCTGAAGAGTTCAGCAAGCAAGAAGGTTGCTTTATGGGTATGATGCCCGAAGCCACTGAACTAGCATATTGGGCAGAGCGTGTGCCTAGTGGTACTCTCAAGGAATACAAGCGTATTGAACTAGAAGAAACAGCATACTACATGCTGTGCGATGCATACAGCAAGAGCTATGCTCGCAACCTTCGTTTAAGTGTGTTCACTGACGAAGAACTTGAGGCAGAGATTGAAGCCGCTGGTAACATGATAGCAATGCAACAGGAAGCGCAGTGCTCATAGTTATTCCCTATCCCAATGGTGAAAAGTATCTCAATGTTGGGCACGATAAAGTAGATGAGATACAAGCAATGCGCAAGCAGATCCTTGGCTATGTAGACATGGTATGCACAGGTCCTTGGGAAAGTGATGATCTCGATGTACTTTTTAATGGCATCAGAGTAAGAGTGGGAAATTCAAAAGACTACTTTATGTTAAAGATGAAATATGGAGCAGCATATGAATATTAAAAATTATAAATTTTTAGGAGTACTTGGTGTGCCCCAAATTGGCGTAAATCATTTATCAAATTTGATAAGCACCAGTCAGTACATTGCTCCGAAAACTGATGTAGACGATTATCAATCTTATATTAATGATCTTTATGAATCCAATGATGAAATTCATCATGTGTATTCAGAAAGTTTATGCAATAATGATGATACTGACAGTTCTAATTTTTCATTGATGTGCCCAGATGACTACACAAGAGCAGAACAATTAATAAAAAATAATATACTAACAACAGTTTTGCCTGGGCATACTGAAGATGCTTATTGGGTAATGCACAATGTCAAATATCTCGGAAAGCAAGCAATTGTTACTATTGAAAATTACAGTATCTCAATGAGAATGCCGGAGAGCAGACGTAAATTTATAGAACAAAATCACCCTTGGCTACATAAATTTTTGTATGATAAGGATGTTGTTTGTAGATTATTTGATTTATCTGAAGATGATGTATTAGCAATCGACATAGCTGATTTCCACAGTGACAATATTTCGACTGTTGTTCAAGGACTAAACAATTTTTTTGAATTAGAATTAGACCTTGATTTTTGTCAAAATATGCATACACTCTGGTTGAACAAAGTATTTGGAACGGAGTGAAATATGAATATTGAAATTCAAGCAGTGCAACGAGGCACAATGGTGTATAAAACTTACATTTATGAAAATCAATCAGTTGACAAATGTTTAAAAAGACACAATAATAAACATGAGTTCGTAGCAACATATAAGGTGATGACAGATGACTATGCATCTAGTGCGGGGAATGACCTCGATAAACAACAAACAGCGTAAACAAAAAGGTCGCACACAAGCAGACCGAGATGCACAGGCAGCACACAACAAATGGTTGCGCGAGCGTGGCGTACATCCGGAACAATTGAAAGCAGCACTGCCGCACGATGCTAAAGGCAGACGTTTAGGTGTAACCGAAATGCCTGACTACAAGCCTCGAAGAGAAACTTTGCCCACTAGCGACAGGATCGCAGGCAACGGAGTTAAAAAACATGAAAATGTTTACACTGGTGATGAGATTGCAGGCATTGGATTGTTGCACAAAAGTAATCTAGTACCTGTGCGCAAAGACAGCAATGATGCAAAAGAGATAGCAAGGATGCGGCGTGGCTAGTAAAGGTTTGAAACAATGGCGTGATGCTGGGCTTACTAAAGTTCAGCCCAATGGCAATGAGCAATTTTATGTTCACGATGCTACGCCAGATACACATGGTCGCCGTTGCTATTGTGTTGTTGCCGCAGACATGCGCTTTAATGATGTTGTTGTGATGACACCGCAACAAAAGTTAATGGTTGAATTAAAGTTTGGCGAGCGATTGGATATTGCAGACTGGACTGAAACTTTTAATATGCAGCCATATATGTTAGAAGAACTCAAAGGCACAAAATATGGTGTTCAAACAGATTCTAGACTAACTTACGAAGATTTGATGTCCATGTGTACAACTGGACGTATATAACGCAAAAACTAAAAACCTTGACACGACATACAGGATGTAGTATAATACTACAGTAAATAACAAGTAAAAACACAACATCTAGTATAAGGATAAAAAAGATGAAAAATAACGCAGTTTTAAAGAAGTTTTTAACCTATGTAGCTATTGCTGCTGTATCAATTACAGGTTCACTTAGCATTGTTCATCAAAGTGAAAAGATGTTTGGTAATCCAATGTATGGATGGCTTGCAATATTTGTAGTACTGGGCTTGTTCTGGCTTTGGACTATGGCAGATCAGCAAGTTTCCAGTGAAGAACTTCAGAAGCGTTGGGATAAAGAAGAAGAGCTACGCAAAAAAGAACGAGCAATTCTTAAAGGTTAGCAATACCCTTACGCAACTCATCTAAACAAATGGCGGGTATGTTCTCGTAGAAGTGACGGAAGTTATGTTCGAGAACGCTCGCCATTTCCATGCGCATAGTTTCTAGTTCCTCTAGACTTTTGTTGCCAATTGCATTTACAATGTCAGCAATAGCCTGCATACGCTGTTGAGGATCTTCAATAGTGTCATAACTTTCATCCCACCAATCACCAAATGTTTTAAAGCCATAACTGCGTAGATACGCTAAACTTCCTGGTGCTTGCAGCACAACAAATGGTTGATGAAGAACAATAGGTTTGAATACTTTTTCGGTGAAGTGTATCTTATCCTGCCACACTGTTTCGGTTACAATGTGTAAGAAACTGGTGTTCCATGGAGTAAGTTTAGTCACACATATTTCTGCACTGCTATTTGTATGATCGTCAAAACTATGAGCAGAAACAGGACCAGTATAAATTAATCCATTGGGGTCTGGATTAAGCAAACTATAACAGCCTCGATCCAAATCTAACATTTCTAAAAAATCTGTGCGATGTTGCCGTAGTAATCTATTTGCGCATATCCATGGATAGTTAATAGGTCTGCTTTTATAATCAGTGACCATTTTTAATTTACTATAATGTTTAAAGTAGAATTCGCTGCACAGATAAGCATGAGCAAACCAGTGTACAGTTTTAAAATTTAATTTTTCTAATTTTTTAATTTGTGCGCTATTATATTCACTATGTATAACAATGGTTTGAATATTATATTTTTTATTATGATGTGTTGCACTGTCCCAAAATGATTTATCTAGTACTAGATCTATAGGTTCCCAAAAATGTTCATAGAAGTTATAATTTTTTTCTTTTGCTGTTTCTTGGCGGGAGTTTCGAACTACTTTATGCCATTTGTCATTGTGATATGAATCTGGATTTTCATCGTATTTGTGATTAATATATATGTGACCAATAATTAAAGGGTCCTTGCCCTTTCCAACGAGACCATCATAATCCGAATCGTAACGCAATTGATCGAATCTTATGTGATCTTCAAAGAACAGATAAGCATAATCATCTTTATATAAAGATGAAATGATGTCTTCAGTAATGTAAGAAATAAAATCGTAAGGTCTCATTATATGCTCATATTTAGTTTGCCTTTATTGTAAGCAATAATATTACTCATGTCAATAAATACAGCGTAGGAGCATCGGAGACTCTCAGAAGGTTATAATAATAATATGAAAAAAGTACCTAGTTGTATAGAATATCTTGTATCACTAACGGATGTGGGCAAGAACTTTAAAAGTGTTGCCGAAGTTAAAACTCGTAGCATTATTAACGCATGTGGTGAGAATCCTGATGTAGCCAATGATACGTTTTTGGTTATTGGTCCTAATATCCTTCCATATGGACTAAATTCAATGGGTGCAGACACTACTAAGATAAATGGCTTGCCCTACTATGGTGATGAGCCCTGTGCATGTAAAGTGCATGATGGCGAACTTGCAGATTTTGCAGCCCAGGGACAAACATTTGACTGGGTGCTTGCACCTGATGAGTGGATTACATATGCTGCGAGTGAAGAAGAACAAAAGCAAATGCTAAGTCTGGTGAGCAAGATTGCTCGCAAAGGTTTCTTTACAACCATCAAAGATTATAAAAACATGTATGCTAATCAGCGTTATTTTGAAGAGCCATTTGTACTGCGCACTGAATCAGGTGATGCTATCGTCATACGCCAGCGTGAGTGGGATCAAACAGATCGCCAGGCATGGACACAAAAGAACTATGTTATTCACGGTGAAGAACTTTTAGGTTGCACACCATGGAAGCGCCGCACTATGTATTTTAAACAACTTGCCAAATTTACCAGTGATTTAGGCGCTCGTAGTTTTGCAGTTGAAAAGCAAAACATGTATAAGCCTGCTTTCAGCAAAACATTCGAATATGTAGTCTGCATTAAATTCTAACTATAAATAGTAATAGTAGCATATAATCAAGGAGCCACTAGGGCATGGATACTATTCAACAGTTGTTGGAGCGCGAGCTTCAAGCAAAGATTCATACATCACTGCAACCATATATGAAAAGCATACAGGAACGTGCGCTGGAGCGTATTGATGCTGTTATCAGTGAAATTGTAAATCAAAAACTCCAAACAATTGACTTTCCAGATAGTAGTATTCCTGCTAGTAAGATTAACATTAATGGTTTACGCATCAGCAAGAGTGCAATACAGGATCATGTGTTTGGTGCAGGCATTGAGGACATAGCAGACACAGTACAACTAACAGTTATGGATGGTGCAGTTGTAGTAGAAAATGAAGTAGTTGCCAACAGTGTTAAAGCAACAACTGTGACAGCAGATACACTTATAGTTAAAGACTTTGCTACAGATCAACCATGGTATGCAACAATGAAGCAGGATGTTCTTGCAAGTGTTCCTAAACCTGAAACGCCCAAAGACTGGAGTTTTAAGATTGCTGAAATGGATGCTAAGATCCAAGTTAATGCTGATCGCAACCAGCTCAAGGAACTTGAAGTAAGCGGTGAAGCATTACTTAGTGATGTGTTGTATACTACACCAGGCAACAAGCGTGTGGGTATTAACACCATGGAACCCAGTGATGCACTCACTGTGTGGGATCAAGAAACAGAAGTAGTTATTGGCAAGCATGCAAGTCAAGAGGGCTACATTGGTACTCTGGGACGGCAGGATCTAAACATTGGCGCTAACAACAAAGTTGGTATTAAGGTTCGTAGTGACGGCACTGTTAGCATGGATAAACTAGAACTACTAGGACGCACTATTGGTAGCAGCAAAACCATCCCAGGACATGCTGCAAAGAAGGGCGATATTGTGCTTAACGACAATCCCACTGTTGGTGGCTATGTTGGTTGGGTTTGCTTGGACGGGATTCGTTGGGCAGGCTATGGTAAGATTGATTAAAAGACTAGACTTTAATATTGCATATGCTTGTAACCTTAGTTGTAAAGGCTGTATAAGTCTTAGTGACATGAATAGACGAGGTGTAGAAAGCCTAGAAAGTATCGAACAACAGTGTGCTACTTGGAGTAGTAGAATTAAGCCAGAAATTATTACACTGTTTGGAGGAGAACCTTTGCTGCATCCTCGAATACATGACGTAATAAAATGTATTAAATTACACTGGAAAGATGCTACAATTAGATTAATTACAAATGGTTATCTACTAAAAAAACACAATCCTGAACAATGGTTTGATCATACACCATTTGAAATGCAGGTAAGCGTTCATAGAAAAGATCACGAAGCAATACTGACAGCAGAAATAAAACGAATTTTACAATGCAAAACAGGCTGGCAAGTCAAAAAAAATCCAGTAACTGGACATAAAAGTATAGAGTTTTCATTGCCCGATTTTACTATATATAAAAGCATATTTGGCGATTTTGTTAAACCATACCAAGATGACATTACACCATTTAATAGTGATCCTGTGTTAGCACATAAAATTTGCGGCGCACCAAATACTCCAGTGTTGTACAAAAACAAATTATATAAATGTCCGTCGGTTGCAAACGTTTTAGATATTATCCCGGGCTATACAGAGTATCAAGGTGTTGGGCACAATGAGGATTTGACAGAGTTTATTAATGGCATAGGGAAGCCCGAACCTGTGTGTTCGATGTGTCCAGAACAACGCAGTCATAAAGTAGATCACTATGCAGAAGGAAGTGTGCATGTCAAAAATCTTGATTAGTGGCTGTGGAATTACATTTCCTGGAGAGCGACCGACTTGGCTTAAAATATTAAAACTATGTAAATTAGACATTGTAGATTTATCCGGCCCGGCTATTAGTAACTATCTTATTCTCAATCAGTTAATCGAAGAAGTGCAACAAAATTCATACACACATGTAATTTGTCAACTAACAAGCATGAGCAAGTTAGATGTAGAGCTGCATAAAGATAATCGCTTTCTTATGGAAAATGATAGTATAAGAAATTTCGAGTATAAAGGATATTGGCCTAGTAGTGCTAGTACAGATCACGAATATAAAAAGATTTGGCAAAAATATCTTTATAGTCCGACACTAGAAAAACAGGATATTAAATTAAAGTTGCAGCATCTAGAAATGTTATGTAAAAGTAAAAACATTTACTTGTATGTAGTACAAGGCTATGATATAGGATTTGATGAATATAATATATACGATCATTATAAAAATCATTATACTTACAAATATCATGATTTCAGTAGTAGTAACACTGTTCCTTGTAGACAGTTTCAATTAGAGTTAGCAAATAAGATAAACAGTGATTTCTTACAGTTAGATTTGCCATTGGAGAAATTTAGTGGATAAATTTATTTTTGTATGCTATGATCACGGCTGTGGCGGTGAAAATTTAAGTGTAGAAATTAGTAAAAAAGATTATTGTAACACACTGGAATATACAATACAGAATTCTCGTACCTGGTCAAATGATGTTTTTAACAAACTTTTATTAAAGAGTACTGCTAAGAATTCTTGGCAAGATCAAATTCCAAAAGTTCCATATAGTGAAAAGTTTAATATTATTCCTAGTCATCGCGAACCTAACGAACTTAAAAGCGTTTTCAAAAATTCAATTTTTGTTGTTATTAACTTTCCTACCTCAAGTGAAACTTTATTACATCTTCAAAATCGTATATATGAAAAAGTTTGGCTAAGTTCTCACACCAATCTAAAGCAGAAGATAGGGTTTTGCGAAGAACACGGCTACAACATTAATACCCACAAAAAACTAAAACAAATTAATGATTCATTAAATAATGCACATATACACTGTATTATGAACGACCTAGATTTTACAGAAGAAAATATAAAGCATTTATTAGTAAAAACTTTACAAAATAAAGGCATGAATTACTGCGACGATCATCAAACGATTGCGTTAGAATATAATAACATAGATATGAAAAAGTTGGATAGATTAGATGAACTTTGCTTTCTGCATAGGTAATGGTGAAAGTCGTCAGGGCTTTGACATTGACAGTTTAAAGCCATATGGAACTGTATATGGTGCCAATGCAATATTTAGAGACACAACTGTTGACCATTTAGTATGTTGCGATAGACGCATGGCAATGGAAACAGTGAGTGCAAAGTACGAAGGCACAGTATATACCAGAGAAGATTGGTACAGTTTCTTTCCCTATGGCAACTTTAAACGTTTACCCGAACTACCATGGACGGAGACTGAAAAGCATACACAGAGTTTTCACATGGGCAGTGGACTACATGCAGTCAATATAGCACTACACAATGGCGCAGATGTTGTGGTTGTTATAGCACACGACTTTTGGGGCAATGGCGCAAGTCATAATAACTTGTACAAAGGCACAGAAAACTATGCTGATGTAGTTGCACCTGCAGTAGATCCTAGTTTTTGGATCAAGCAGTTTGTTATGTTCTTCCGTGCATATCCAGACACACAGTTTGTGTTCTGCCAACCCGATGTTAAAACATGGCGCAAACCTCCCGGCTGGGATTCAGATACCTTATCTAATGTTTTGTTTGAAGAACTAACTACACTGGTAGACACACTCAAACAAATAGGTTGACACACTTCTAATGCATGTTATATTAGTAATATGTTTAGTAATGATGTAAAACGAATTGGTTTCGCTTGCAAGTATTTTCATCCGGATCGCAGTCTCAGTAAGAAACTACTAGAAGAGATTGAGCGTCCACTGAATGAACGCAGTACAACGATAACCTGGCTTAATAGGCAAACTCGAGAAGTTGCTGAACAGCGTTTGTGGGATATTATGGAACATAATGTCTCAAGTTTAAATAAACTTATAGAGTTTGTAGGAGGACTACCCGATGAATTACGAATGGTTAGACTCGGCAGTGGTATACTCCCTGCCTATACTGAGCCTAGTTGGAGTTATTATTGGCAGTTACCTGATGTACGGCGCTATCTGGAAACTAACCTCGCACAGGTTGGTGACAAAGCTCGTGCTAGGGACATACGGCTCAGCATGCATCCTGGTCAGTTCACTGTGCTTGCTAGTGACCGCCCAGATGTTGTTGACAGGAGCATAGAAGAATTTGAATATCACACCGATGTCATCCGGTACCTTGGGTACGGTAAACAATTCCAGGATTTCAAATGCAATGTCCACATCTCTGGTAGGCAAGGTCCAGCAGGTATCAAATCAGTCCTCCCAAGACTATCTCCAGAATCACGAAACTGCATTACTATTGAGAATGACGAGATGTCGTGGGGCACTGAAGCAAGCATCGAACTTGCAGATCACTGCGCCCTCGTTTTGGATATACACCACCACTGGGTTGCAACCGGTGAATACATCTCCCACACAGACGATAGACTTGCTCGCATAAAAGATTCGTGGCGTGGAGTGCGTCCTGTTATTCATTACAGTGTAAGCAGAGAAGATTATCTAATTGATCATTGCATGGACACAAAGCCCAATTATTCACAACTGTTAGAAGATGGATACAAAAAAGCCAAACTTCGTGCGCACAGCGACACATATTGGAACAGTGCAGTGAATGAATGGGCAATAGGTTTTGCTGAAGACTTTGATATTATGTGTGAAAGCAAAGCCAAGCAGGTAGCAAGTATTGCTTTTTACAATCAAATGTATCAGAAAGATATTTCTTCTGTGCTAAATAATATTGTCGACAGCGCCTAACCAAGACGCGGGCACAAATGGACGCTTGGGATGCTCCGATTCCCTTTACTAGAAATAGAACGCCCTGCCCTATGTTAACTAGTCGACCTTTCATAAAATAAAACTTGAACTTGTGTACTCTATGTAGTATACTAGTCTTAATATTTTCTAGAAGAGGTCGGCGTATTGCTTTCACCTATTGCTACTGTGGACACTATTGATCCGCACTTACATCGCTACTTCCATAAACTTGGCTATTTCTTAGTTGATCAAACTAAGATATTCGGTAGTGCAAAAAGCGCAATGTATTATTGTACGCTTAATAATACTCGCGACTTAAAGTTTGTACTAGATGGCGATATATTTGGCGCACTAGATTGGACAAAAGAACCTCAAACAGATTTATACGAACTATACAAGCAACGTGCGCAACAGTTGCGCGACAAGTATGACTATGTTATACTACGCTGGAGTGGCGGCGCCGACAGTACTAACATGGTGCAGGCATTTCTAGAAAATAACATTCGTCCAGATGAGATACAAACCTGCACAATGGAAGCACCCGGATATGCACCCGAAGATGGCATGCATGTTGAACAGCGAGAGAACTTCCACCTCATAAAAAATAACGTAGAACGTCTGGGTGTTAAGATGACAACAGTAAACACTGCAGATTTCTATGAGCATGGGTTTGACGATCCGGACTGGCAGTTTACAGCAAGTTCACCTCGCACTAATAGTTTTAGTAAGTTTATGCAGATGTACGAAATGAATCATTACAAAAGCATAGCACTAAAATATACAAATCCAGTTGTAGTAGACGGTTTGGAAAAACCACAAATAACAAATATAAATGGTGAAATGGTTGCCTACTTTATTGATAACCAACAAATGATTACTACATTCACACAGAACTTTGATCCCAAAGACACAGCATTTGGAATTAAAAAAGAACGTTTCTATGTTACAGGCGATCTGCCAGAACTTACACTAAAGCAAACACATATTGTTGCCGATTACATGCAAACACGCAAAGATATGAAACGTAGACTAGAATTAGGCTATGATACAAGTGGCTTTCCAGAAGAAACGTATAGTGAAATGATAATTCGTTTGCTATATCATAAAACTTGGAAAAACAGCTTTTTCTCTATCGGCAAAGAAGAAAAGAAACAAAATGTAATTGGTTCTAAAACTATTTTTGGTTATAGAGACTATTGGTTGTGGACATTACCGGAACATGATATTAGAAAACAAAAGGTCCAACTCGGATATAAACGTTATGCAACTCTAATTGATAAAAGTTGGTTTAATAACGGTGATCCAGGAGATGACACAGTTGGTGTTATCAGTGATTTTTACAAGTTAGGAAAAAAATGGAATTAATCTTTCCAACACTAGCAGGTATTGCCAGCGGCGTTGTTGCTGGCCTAATACCAGGCATTGGGATAACTGCTCTTATGATAAGCGTTGGTTTGTTCTTTGTAGCAGATAGTCCACTTGTCGTATTGGCGTATTATATTGGTTTGTTATGTGCAAGCCAATATGTTGGTAGTATGTTGGCTATTAGTTTTGGATTGCCTGGAGAAAGCAGTAGTTTACCTGCAGTAAAAGAAGGTTATCCCTTGTTCCAACGAGGACAAGGTAGCCTAGCAATTGGTACTACTGCTATCAGCAGTTTCTTTGGCAGTTTTATTAGTATGGCACTGTTCTTTGCTATACTGCCTGTTGCTGAATATTTGGGG
>Ga0206128_1003386_pt1 | contig 13262 bp, 15 predicted proteins | sample Helgoland_Spring_7_FD_148601 | JGI IMG/M metagenome (GOLD analysis project Ga0206128, IMG submission 148601) | Pelagic subsurface seawater microbial communities from Kabeltonne, Helgoland, North Sea - Helgoland_Spring_Bloom_20160426_1 | ecosystem: Environmental > Aquatic > Marine > Epipelagic ...
ACCTTGTTTACGCATGATCCCCGAGTATTACGGAAGTAGTATTTCCCTGGAAAAACCGGAGGTGATTTCGTGAATCATTAAGGATGAAAAAATGCAATTATGACCTATATACAAATACTTGGGCTTAGTATGATGCTTTGTTTGAGCTTGATTACAAGTTGTACCTGTAACAAAGAAGGGATTGTTTATGATCGCTTAACGGAGCATCATGAAGAAATGAAAGACCACTATTTTAAAGATTATTGTAACAACCTTTTAAATTTAGATACTGAGGAAAGTGAGATCCTATCAAGTTTTATCGGGAATCATAAAGAAGCCTCATTATTGGCTGCTCGTAAAAATGAAAAATATTTGGTAGATATTTTATTAGAACAAGATAAAATGAAGAATGAAGACATCAAAAAATATTTTAATGAACAGCTTATTAAGTATGAAGCAGGAACAGATGAACGTATTGTTTTCGAAAGATTTTTGAACGTTTTAGATCGCCCCAAACACGTGAAAGATTTGTTTGAAGAATATTCAATTGAAGAAGCTAAACCTTATATCGTCAGGCAGGCACAAAATTTTCATTTTACGGTGATCAATGAATCACATTACAGTGGTCAAAACAGGGCATTTACAAAAGAGCTGTTGAAACCGTTGTGGGATATTGGTTACAGATATTTGGCTTTAGAAACATTTTCTTCTGGGGATACTTTGTTGAGTGACTTGAAATACCCGAGCCGGAATAAAGGTTATTACCTTAATGAATCGAATATGGGTAATTTAGTTAGAGAAGCATTATCTATTGGTTACAAACTTATTCAATATGATGTACCTGTAAATGGTCACTTAGAACTTTTAGAAAGAGAAAATCTTAGAGATCAAGCACAGGCAGAAAATATTTACAATAGAACCCTTAAAAAAGATGCTGTAGGTAAAGTATTAATTCATTCCGGCTATGATCACCAAATAGAATTTTCAATGAATGAAATTCAGGAATTTATGGGCAAATCTCTAAAAAAAATATCGAAACAAGATATTTTAACAATCAATCAAAATGTAATGATGGAAAAAAAGGCTAAGGAAAATGATTATTATGATTTTGCAAAGCAATACATCCGAACACCATCAGTATTTATAAATAAAAAAAGTAATGAATGTTTAGTAGATCCTATTAAATATGTTGGAGGAATAGACATACAAGTGTATCATCCGGAAACAAGGTACATAGAAGGAAGGCCTAATTGGATGTTGAGTAATAAAAAACTATACAGCCTTCCAAAAAAGGTTAAAGAGAAATATATAGATTGTTTGCTAAGCATCAGACCCGAAGGAGAACCTTATGATTCAACTCCAATAGATCAATTTGTTATTGGTGATGAAAAAAAAATAATACTATCCAAAGGAGAGTATGTAATTTCTATTATGGACTGTAATTTAGTATTAAAAGCAACTATTCCTACTACAGTACATTGAAAAAATAATGATAAAAATATTTCATCATTACCAACAACCCGACGAAATAAATGAAGGCAACTTTTTTGGGCAATTTGGATCGGCTCATGTAGAAAATCATAACCGAAGTTTAACGCATTACCTCAATGATCTTAAAGAATCTCAATTTCACAATCAGGTGTTAACTATATTACCTAAGTATATTGGTTGCTATAAATCATATTCAGATTTAAGCATAGAAAATAATACAGTCAAAACAATAATTAGCCCAATAAGATCAAGAGAAAAGAAAAAGATCACTTCGCTTTCCACGTCTACTTATATTTTAGAGGAATTAAAAAACAAACAAACAAAACCTAATAAATACACGCTTCATGTTAGAAATAAAGATGCCATGTATTACGATTTACCGGTATTCTGTGATTAGTTAATTAGGAATTACGAATTGAAAATTAGCCTTAACTCAAAACTTTAGGACCAACCGATAATAATTCGTAATTCATAATTTTTAATTCGTAATTGATTACCTTATTGATTAATTTGTTGAATGTAAATAAATCAAATAATGAAAACATATATTTCAGTACTCCTATTGCTCTTACAAAATATTATTCTTTTAGGACAAAATCAAAATAAATGGCTCAGTATTGATTTTCAGACCAAATACGCGCACGATCATATAAAAATGAACAATATTTCAAATTACTCCTTTTTCTTACATGGAGAAACACACCCGGTCTCATCCAGCCCTCAAACTAAAATGGAATTTCTCCGGCATTATTACAAAGAGGCCAACGTTAGGAACTTAGTCATTGAAGCGGGATATGCTTCTGCATACTTATTGAACTTGTATCTTGAAACGGGAGATGAACGATATATATGTAAAGATTATAATTTCTTCTTACACAAAGAATACCGTGAATTTTGGCGAGAACTGTATCAATTTAACAACACATTACAAGTACCCATAAAGGTTGTTGGGATTGATGATTACGAATCAGCATTAGTATGGTATAAAGTCATGGAAGTTTTGTTTCGTGACAATCCTTATCAAAATTTAATAAAGAATGATTCAATAATTAGTCAAATTGTTTCTATTAGTGAAAGTATGAATGATTTAGTTAACCTAGATCATATTGACCGTGAAAAGATGATATCTTTAAAAAAAGAGTTTGTATTAAATTATAAAAATCATCCGGATTTGTATGCAGAAATCCTTCAGCAAGATTCTGTTCATTTGAGATTTATCATACAAAATGATGTGTCGACGAAACGAACCCGATTTACAAATAAAATTATGTACGATAATTTGCATAGACTCATAAAAGCCGGAGAAATAAATGAAGGCAACTTTTTTGGGCAGTTTGGCTCGGCTCACGTAGAAAATCATAACCGAAGTTTAACGCATTACCTTAACGATCTTGAGGGGTCTCATTTTTATCGCAAGGTTCTAACGGTCTTACCTGAATACATAAATTGTAGAGTATCAGATTTAAGTATAGAAGATAATACGGTCAACACGATTATTAGTCCAATAAGATCAAGAGAAAAGAAAAAGATCACCTCACTTTCTACATGTACTTATATTTTGGAGGAATTGAAAAACAAAAAAAATAAGCCTAACAAATACACACTTCATGTTAGAAATAAAGACGCCATGCGATTTGACTTCCCGGAAATTTGTGATTAGCAGGTATGTAACTGAAATTGCTGATGAGTTTTTGAATGACCGTTATTGACCCAAAAACCAAGTTTAAATAGCTTTAGGAGTTAAAAATAGTTAAACCAAAACAAAACACATATACTTTTATACATATGTTAGCGTTACTCTAAAAGTAATTACTAAATTTGAATTGAATATATATACAATTTAAAGAATACCCTTTGAATAAAATAGAGTAAACCATTGCTTTGGAGTTTTACACTCCCCCCATTTAAAACTTTAGGGAAACTAAAAATACACGCACTTAAAAAACGGCTTTGCGGTGTTTTAAAAACAAATAGCATACAAAATGTACTATTGGCGCTTTTTTAATGGCCTTACAAATAATAGAATATTTATGAAAACATTAAGTTTAAATAAAATGGAAAGAGATCAGGGTGGCTGGTTTGGAGCTCTTGTTACTGATGATCCATGTCAAGGGGCAACCATAGACTGGCTTACAAACACTATTCTAGCAGGTATGTTTGGTGGGCCAATAGGTATTGGTCTTGCGTATGGAGGAGGAATTGTAGGCGTATTAAATAACCTCGGTAAGTATTAATTTTGAACAGGTCTTTCAATTTTTGGGCATCAGGAAAATGGTACATTTGGAAGCCCTTTTCTTTTTTTATAAGTAGTTGTTTACTCTTATTCATAGCAAATTTTAGTTTTATGATTATTAAATTAAATGTTATTGAAGAAGGAACGTCAATGCTAAAAATTTATACTTTTTTTTGGTTGTGTTTTTTGCCTTTTGATTTGTTGTTTAAATTTACATTACAGGCTATTAAAACAGAACCTTTATTCTATTATTCTACTCTTCCTATTGCTAAGAATGATACATTAAAACTTTGCCAACAGCTAAATTTCTTTTCATTTTTTTCCCTTTATTCCTTCTGTATTATTGCTCCTTTTTTGGTTAGATATATGGATACAGATTACGGTTATTTTAAATTTACTTGCATCACATTAGTCCATTTGCTTTATATGATAATTATAAATAAAATTCTGATTTACACGAAAGTTAAACATAAATACAATATGTTTTATTTACTAGTTTTTTTAACTGCCTATTTTTTTATAATTCTTAAAAATATAAGTTTTTTTAACTTAAATATCTCCTTTAGTCATTTGTTATTAATAAGCCTTTTATTTTATTTTTTAAGCACTTTTGTGTTAAAATACTTATGGAGAGATTTTTATATTATGGACAGAATTTAAAAAATGAAAAATGTAATTATTTTATTAATGAAAAATGAAATGAAATTTGTTTTGAGAATTTCAAGAGCTAGGGTTATGCTTCTTTTTTCTCTTTTTCTATGGGCACAATACTATTTTAGTTCATTTCATACGAATTCTTTTAAAATGATGATAACGCCTGTCTACTTATCCCTACTTTCTATTATTCACAGTCAGTTACTTTATTCTTGGGATAGTAGCTTTTTTTCGTTTATGCTAACTAAAGTAAGTAGAGAGGATTATATAAAATCTAAATATTATTTCCATTGCTTTCTATTACTAATTTCCTCTTCAATAGTAATAGTTATGGATAGTGTAAAACAAGAGCCTATAATTTTCCAAACAGTTGCTATTGCTGTTTATCTTCTGGGATCTTTACCCTACGTAATTTTATTGTTAGGTCGATTCAATAAAAAGCCTGTAGATATAAATAAAGGAGCCTTTATGAATTACGAAGGATTTACAATTATGCCTTTTTTATTGGTCTTGTATCTTTTATTTTCTATTGCCATTTTTTATTATCCTATAAATTATTTCTGGTCTGAAAGCATAGCTTTTTATGTGTTTTTTGCATTGGGTTGTATTGGATTTCTGATCAGGAATAGCATTTTAAAATTAATAGTAATTGATTTTAATTCTGTAGGAAAAAATTTATTTGAAAACTACTTAAAAAAATAAAATGATACTACTGAATACTGTTCAAAAAAAGTATGGTAATAAATTAGTTCTCAGTATTCCCAATTTAACTCTAAAAGATGGAATTATTGGTATAGTTGGTAACAATGGAGCAGGAAAAACAACCCTATTTTATTCAATTCTAAACTTGATAAAATTAAACGCTGGAATTGTAAAAATTGACGATTTTGAGGTAAAGGAAGAAAAGTGGAAAAAATCGACAGGAGTATTTTTAGATGATTGTTTTTTAATTTCTTATTTAAATTGTAGAGAATATCTAAACTTAGTCGCAAATTTATATGGAGTTGATTCAGATTCCTTAGAAATTAAATTAAAACTTTTTGATTCTTTTTTAGACAGTATTCCTGATATGCGAATTCAGATTAGCAAACTTTCTAAAGGAAATCAAAAGAAAATTGGATTAGTTGGAGCCTTATTAAATGAAAATAGACTGACTATTTTGGATGAACCCTTTGTTAACCTAGACCCTAAATCTCAGTGGGAATTACAAAATATAATTTTGAAAATAAAAAATAAAAATAACAATCAAATGTTTTTAATTGCAAGTCATCAACTTGATCATATTTCAAAAATTTCTGATAAAGTCATTGTTCTAAAGTCAGGAGAAATCATTGATTCTATTGATAAAAAGTACTTAAAAATAGAAACTTTAAATCGTCTACTGGTTGACTAAGCAGTTGAATTTAATTATAAAATTAGAACCTTATTAACGCATTAGTACTTCAATTTATATTGGTTTTTCCGATGACCGTGATTGACCCAGAAACCAAGTTTAAATGCCTTTAGGCGTTAAAATTAGTTAAACCACAATAAAACATATATACTTTTATACATATGTTAGCGTTACTCTAAAAGAAATTACTAAATTTGAATTGAATATATATACAATTTAAAGAATACCCTTTTAATAAAATAGAGTAAACCATTGGGGTGGAGTTTTACACTCCCCCCATTTAAAACTTTAGGGAAACGAATAAACGAATTAGCTTTTAACGCCAGACGCGCGTAAACGTTAAAGCAATCTTTGTACAGCTTGGTAAGCCGAAAACAAGCTGTTTAAAGAACTTAAATAGAGTAGGCAAACAAATTAAATATATAGTTATGAAAAAATTAAGTTTAAATGAAATGGAAAGTGTGTCTGGAGGTCGTCTAAGTTGGGGTTGTGGTTTTGCCATTGCCGGAATGATAACCGCTACAGCCGGAGCTGCATTTGTAACTGGAGGCGCTTCATTAGCCATCTTTCTTATTGGTAAAAGTATAGGTATAGGAGGTTTAGTAACGAGTTGCCGAAATTAAAATGAAAAAGTTTAAACTAATTTTATTGTATTGTTACATTTTTATTGAGTTGGGTGCAACTGTATTATTTCTCATGGATAAAATGTCATCAGCATCATTTTTTTGTATTGCTATATCCATGTCTATATTTATTGGTTTGTATTTTTATGATAAAAATAAATTATCAAAATAGAAAAATTAGTATTCAGAAGGCATTATCTAACGAAAACATTACGTTTAAATGAAATGGAAAGAGTGGGTGGAGGAAAATCAAGTGGATGTGGGAATGCTGGGGGTGTAATGAGTATTATGGGAGGAATTTTAGCTATAGTTGCTCTATCAAATCCTATAACAGGAATAATAGGTGGGTTAGCCGCTGCATATGGAGCATCCTTTAGTATAGCAGGAATAGGGTGTGGGATTGCATCTTTTTTTTAGTATTTCAAAATGCAAAAGGGGTGCATCTTTAATCTTGAATTTTCACCCCTTTTTTAAATTATCTAAATAATGGATAAAGCCTATAAATCAGCCATTAGAAACATAAGAATGATGACCTTGATTCCATCTTTGATGTGTTTTTTTGGTTACATCCAGGGCGGACCATTAAACTTGTTTCTTGACACCCTATTGTTTTCAATCATTTTTGTTTTAGTTTATACATCTCTTTACTTTCTTCAAAATATACAGCCTGAAAAGATAAATTTAAACCTCATCATTCTCTTACCAACACTACTATTATTTACTTTAGAATTTAATTCAATTTTTTTAATGATAGAACTTATTGTATTTTATCATCTCTTAATTTTTACACCTAGACAAAACAAAGACACTATATCTTTAAAGGATTCTCTTTTTAAAAATTTGTGGCAGTATATTCCATTGTTAAATAAGTTAATTTTAATTATTTCGGTAATTACTTTTTTTGTTTTTGAATGGTATGATATTGATTTTTTTAGATTTTTATACTAATAAACCTTAGGACTTTGTTTATGAATATAAATGAACTAAAAATTGTCAACCAATAATAGGTATGTTTTAAACTAATTTAAATAACTACTCACTAATACTCCTTCTACTTTCCTCTCCTGTATAAATAAAGTTTTTTAATACTACTATTTATCCTAGCATGACGAAATACAAACCAATTAAATTATCGAATAATGCACTCATTTTATTTTATGTAATATCTCTTTCATTGGTATCTATCGCGTCAAAAAACGTTTTACCCTTTAATGAAATACTATTAAACAGCTTGTCGGAACAATTAAGTGCAGATCGGATTCAAAATTTCATTTCAACTCAAAAAAAGTGGGAATGGCTCACCTATATCATTTTCCCTTTGCTTCTTTTGTTTAAGTGGCTCCTTACTTCTATTGCTATATATACAGGAACCATCTTTTTTGAATTCAAAGCAAGTTTTAAAGAGTTGTTTCGAATTGTTTTGTTAAGTGAAATTGTCTTTTTAGTGCTCGCATTGGTAAAGTTTCTATGGTTTTTCATCTATAAAGACCATCTTACATTAGAGTACGTTCAGTTTTTTCAGCCGCTCTCGTTATCCAATTTATTTAATGTTGGCGAACTAGAACCTTGGTTTATTTACCCCGTTCAGTCTTTTAATTTATTTGAGCTTTCTTACTGGTTTTCTCTTGCATTTCTTTTGTCAAAAAAGTTAGATATGCCATTTTGGAAGTCATTTGATTTTGTGCTTTCTACTTATGTAATTGGCTTTCTTATTTGGCTTGTTTTTGTCTCATTTTTCATTCTCAATTTGTCTTAAATGAAAAAGAAACTCACTCTATTTTTACTTGGCTCCTTACTTGGTTTGCTTATTTACTATGGACATAACACTTTAAGTAAACATCAACTTAAAGAGCAGTTCTTAGAATTAATTAAATACTTACCTAATTGTACTTTTTATGATTTAAACGAGCATATGGTCTCGATTAAGAATTTAAGTAAACAAAATTTAGTTTTAGTTTATTTTCATCCAGAATGTGAACATTGTCAATACGAAGTAGAGGAGTTATATAAACATCAGCATAAATTTTTAAATACTCAAATTCTTATGATTTCGCCAGCCCCTCTCCAACACTTAAAGAAATTTAATCATAAATACGACTTAGATTCGTCGGATAATATATCTGTTTTATGGGATAAAGAATTCAAATTCGATACATACTTTGGGGCTTCTATTTTTCCAACTGTTATTATTTATCAGGATACAAAATTTGTAAAAACATACAAGGGCGAAGTGAAAATCGAAGCGATAATAAAACATCTAAATTAACTTAAGTTTCCGTGGAAAAGGCATTTAAATCATTCATTTTACAACACGACCAATCAGATTGTGGTGTTGCTTGTTTGTTGTCTGTAGTTAAATTCTACAGTGGATCAAATACTTTAGAAAACTTAAGAGATCTAAGTGGAACAGACACTCAAGGCACAACGCTATTGGGCTTATATCAAGCTGCCAACAAAATAGGTTTTAATGCAACTGGTTGTGAGGCTGATGTAACGACTTTAATTAACCATAAAAGGCCGGTTATTTTACACGTTATTATTGATGGTAAGTTGAACCATTATGTGGTTTTTTATGGCTACAAAAATCAAAAGTTTATTATTGGAGACCCCGCCAAAGGAATTGTTTATTACACTAAAGAGGAGTTATTAGAGGTTTGGAAAGAGCGTAAGTGCTTAACTTTAAAAGTAAATTCAAATTTTAAACAAGTTAAAGAGGTCTCAAGAGCAAAAAAAATATTTTTAATTAATTTAATTAAAGAAGATTATCCACTTTTGGGTGTGAGCTTGTTGTTTGGTATTCTAATTTCCATTTTAGGAATGGTAATGGCAGTATTTTCTCAACAGTTAATTGACCATATTCTTCCGTCTAAGAACTCTACTATTTTAATTACAAGTATTGTTTTAGTTACTTTTTTACTTTTAGTTAGAATCGCTTTTGAAGCCTTACGCCAACAAATACTATTAAGGCAAAGCAAAGATTTTAACAATCGTATTATACATTCCTTTTACAAAACACTCTTGTATCTTTCAAAGTCGTTTTTTGATAGTCGAAAAATAGGAGAATTAGTAGCTCGACTAAATGATACAGGAAGAATTCAGAGAGTGGTGAACCAACTCGTAGGAAATGTTTTGATAGATGGCCTTGTGCTTATTAGTTCTCTTGTTTTTTTGTTTGTTTATTCCTGGCAGTCGGGGTTTATTGCTCTGTTAAGTTTGCCTATTTATTTCTATTTACTTTACAGGTTCAACAAAAATATTATTTCAGCTCAGCAAGATGTTATGAGTGCTTATGCTTATAGTGAAGGGAATTACATTAACACCCTTCAAGGAGTTAATGTAATTAAGAATTTCAATAAACAAGAATTGTTTTCAAAACTCAACAAGTATATCTATGGTTTTTACCAAGATAAAATTGTAAAGTTGGGTAAAATAAACATCAAACTTTCTTTTATTTCTTCTTTTGCTAGTGTATTGTTTTTGAGCAGCATTTTGTTGTTTACGTCACTTCAGGTTTATACTAAAGACATTACTATAGGCGATTTAATGGCTATTCTTGGAATTGCTTCTTCACTTTTACCCTCAATCGCAAGTATTGCATTGGTTGCAATTCCAATAAATGAAGCTAAAATTGCTTTCGATAGAATGTATGAATTTGTGAGTATAAAGCATGAAAAAACATTATTAGATTGTGTCTCAAGTTCCTTTCATTTTAAATCTCTTCAAGTAAATTCTATTTCGTTTAGATTTCCGGGTAGAAAACATATCTTATCTAATATTTCTGTTGATGTAAAGAGAAATGAAATTATTGCGCTGGTTGGTGAAAGTGGTTCAGGTAAAAGTACCTTAGGCCAAATACTTCAATTGTTTTATACACCAGAGTCGGGTTCTGTAACCTTAAACAATGATTTGATCCTATTAGATATTCATGTAAATATGTGGAGAAATATTCTTGGGGTCGTACCTCAAGATATCCACTTGTTTAATGGCACAGTACTGGACAATATTTCTTTAAACAATACTCATACTGAGGCTGAAAGTATCAAAGCGTTTTGTCAAGAATATGGTTTTCATCTATTTATTGAACAACTTCCCCAAAGTTATTTTACTATTATAGGGGAAGAAGGTGTTAACTTATCTGGCGGACAAAAACAAATTATTGCTTTAGCTAGAGCCTTGTATCATAAGCCACAAGTTCTCTTACTCGATGAAGCCACTTCAGCACTCGATAGAAAAACAGAACGATTTGTTTTAGACTTACTTCTTAAGTTGAAAAAAGATTTAGGAATCATTTTTATAAGTCATAGAATATACAGTTTGAAAAATATTTGTGACCGCATTTATGTTCTCGAAAATGGAGAAATAAGTGCTAAGGGAACGCATAATGAATTGATGAACTCTGCCAATATGTATTCTGATTATTGGAGTTTTAGATGAATTGGTTAACTAATATTATAATCATTCTTTTATTTTTTAATACAAGCTTTGTTGCGGCTCAAACTCAAGTAAGCGGAAGGCTTTTTGATGCGACTGAAAATTCCATTCCATGGGCAAATGTTGTATTGTTAGATTCGGTCAATCAAAATGTGCTTACAGGAACAATTAGTGATACGTTAGGCTATTTTTCACTGGATTATCCTCAATCCGGAAATTTTCTTTTAAGAATAAGCTCTGTGGGTTTTGAAGAATATAACAGGACCATTCATTCATCTGTTGAGTTGGGCGATGTAGTTTTAACAGCAAGCCATTCTTTGGATGAAATTGTTCTAACTTCTAAAGGCATCATTCGATTAGAGAAAAAAATGGGGGTTTTCGTTGCACATGTAGAAAATACAACATTTAACAATTCAGCTAATGTTTGGGATGGTCTAAAGCAAGTGCCCATGTTGCAGGCAAACGATAAAGGACTTAAGGTAAATAATAAAAGTGCCTTACTCGAAATAAATGACATGCAACTACAGATGACCGGAGAAGAATTGCAAAATTATTTGGAATCTTTAGGTCCAAATGCTGTAAAAAATATTGAAATCAATTCCAATCCAAATGCCTCTTACGGTTCTGAAGTTGATGCCGTGGTTAATATCATCTTAAAAAATCAAATCAATAATTATCGTATGGCCTTAAAAACATCAAATGGCTATAGAAGTAACTATTATTCTAATGAAAATATAAACTTTTCTTTGGGTCGTAAAAAACTTAAAATTTATACGAACTATAGTTTTAAGTATTTACCGACAATAAATACCTCCGAAATTCGACAACGAATAAGAGATCAAGAATCTTTATTAGATTATACTGAGAATGATGCTCTTAAGAGTCATCATCTGTCTTTTAATTTGGCTTATGATCTCAGTAAAAAAGACCGCATTCATTTTAATCATATTTTTAATAGTGCTGATCAAATAATAAATGGAGAAAGTAAAGGGGCCGATTTTAGAAGAATAATTGATATAGATTCTGACACCAAAACCACACAATTTACACAGGAATGGAAACATTCGTTTAACGATTCAACTTTTTTAAAACTTGGTTTTTATGAAGTGTTAAAAAATGCACAGACCTACAATAAGGCCTCCGTAAATGACTTAAATGAAGAGCATCAAGAGGTGAATTCTAGGATTCCCTTGTTTATTGGGTTTTTAGATTACGCGTCTTCATCGGAACCAGGTGAATTATCTATGGGTTTAAAGTACAATTCAAATAAAGTAAGAAATGACAATATAAGTAGCACTAACAATCAAACCATCAGTTCTCCTTTTGAATACGATGAAAAATTGGTTTCTTTATATGTAAATAAAGCCATTTATTTTACAGATACAAGATCGCTAGATTTGGGAATTCGATCAGAATCTACTTTTGTTACTTACACCTTTGGTAATTCTTCTTTAAATGAGGTGCTTTCAAATAAAAGTAAATACACCAATATGTTGTTTAATGTAAATTACAATTGGATGTCAAATAATGAATGGTATAAGAATTTGTCATTTCGAAAACAAATTACAAGACCCAATTATAGTTATTTAAATCCTTTTAAGACAATAGAGTCTGACGTGGTTTTATTTAAAGGCGATTTGGATATCATTCCTGAAAAGCATTATTCCTTATCCCATGAATGGTATAAAGATTCATGGTCTTTATACACACAGATAGGTTTGTATAACGATTTTATTTCTTCTATTAATGAGTTGGACGATACTTTAATAACTCAGACTTATAAGAATTTTGATCAGGTCTATTATACGGGCTTTGGTTTAGATTATAGCCATGCTTTTTTTGATGGTAGATGGCGTACAAGAAATGCTATAAGTATGGCCTATTTTAAAATAGAAGATGCAGGTTATGAGGCTCTAAAAATAAGTACGCCTGCATTTAATTTTCAATCCTATCAAAACATAAACCTAGCCAAACAGCTCGATCTAACTTTGAATTATGCACTTGATCCTGCTTTTAATGATGGTCTTATGACATACTTCGCAACCCAGAAATTAGACATCTATGTTTCAAAAAAAATCAATGATTTTAAGCTTATTTTTTTTATTAGAGATGTCTTTAAAACAAGTTACAGCTCGAATGAGATCTCAACCTCTGATTTTTTATACCGTTCCAACTATTATTCTGATGTTCATTCTGTAGGGATTTCATTAAGATGGAGCATAAAAGGTAAAGCGTATGAGTCTGTAGATCTAGAAACTCTAGAAGATCCTGCTATAAATCGATTAGAAAACAGATAGTAAATTCTACTGCATCGCCTATAGCCAAATAAGAAAAGTGTTTGAGCGGTAGTTGAGCAAATGAGTTACAAACCCTCAAGCTCATGAAAAAAAGGGTATTGGTTTACTTATTAGTGCTGTTTAACGTTTTTTGTACAAGGGTACTTTGGAGCAGGCCTCTC
>Ga0206128_1003387_pt1 | contig 13254 bp, 6 predicted proteins | sample Helgoland_Spring_7_FD_148601 | JGI IMG/M metagenome (GOLD analysis project Ga0206128, IMG submission 148601) | Pelagic subsurface seawater microbial communities from Kabeltonne, Helgoland, North Sea - Helgoland_Spring_Bloom_20160426_1 | ecosystem: Environmental > Aquatic > Marine > Epipelagic ...
CGGTTATATAGCCGATTTGTATGATAAATATTTACAAAATCCAGACATTGTAGAACCTAGCTGGAGAAGTTTTTTTCAAGGTTACGACTTGGCCAATGAAAATTTCTCTTTGACAGACGATTCTGAAGCATCAGTAGAAATTCCACAATCTGTTAGAAAAGAATTTCTAGTAGTAGATTTAATTAATGGGTATAGAACAAGGGGCCACTTATTTACCAAAACAAATCCTGTTAGAGATAGAAGAAAATACACTCCTACCTTAGATATCGAAAATTTTGGTCTTTCTAAAAGTGATTTAGACAGTACCTTTAATGCAGGAGAAATAGTAGGGATTGGCCCTAAAAAGCTTTCTGAAATTATAGGACATTTAGAAAGAACCTATTGTGACTCTATTGGAGTAGAGTACATGTACATGCGAAATCCAGAGAAATTAACGTGGTGGAAAGATAGACTCATAGTAAATGACAACCACCCTAATTACACTCAAGATGCAAAAAAGTATATTTTATCTAAATTAAACCAGGCGGTTACCTTTGAAAGTTTTTTGCAAACAAAATATGTAGGGCAAAAAAGATTTTCATTAGAAGGAGGAGAGGCTTTAATTCCTGGAATTAGTGTAGCTTTAAGAAATGCAGCTGAGGTATATGGAGTTGAAGAGTGTGTTTTAGGAATGGCTCACAGAGGTCGTTTAAACACCTTGGTAAATATTTTCAAGAAACCTGTTAGAGACTTATTTAGTGAATTTGAAGGGAAAGACTTTGAAGACACAAATATAGATGGAGATGTAAAATACCACTTAGGATTAACTCTGAGTAAAACTTTCAGAAATGGAAAACAAATAAAAATGAATTTGGTTCCCAATCCGTCACACCTAGAAACTGTTGCGGCAGTTGCTGAAGGAATTGCAAGAGCCAAAATAGATAGAAAATACAACGGAGACGAAAGTAAAATTCTTCCCATTATAGTTCATGGTGATGCTGCCATTGCAGGTCAAGGAATTGCCTATGAGGTTACTCAAATGGCTAAGCTTAATGGGTATAAAACTGGAGGAACAATTCATATAGTGGTCAACAATCAAATTGGTTTTACCACCAATTATTTAGATGCTCGTTCTAGTACCTATTGTACAGATGTAGCCAAAGTTACATTATCTCCAGTACTACATGTAAATGCAGATGATACAGAAGCGGTTTGTCATGCCATGGAGATGGCCTTAGATTTCAGAATGAAATTTAAAACAGATGTTTTTATAGATTTATTAGGGTATAGAAAATACGGGCATAATGAAGGTGATGAACCCCGTTTTACACAGCCTAAATTATACAAGGCAATCTCTAAACATAAAAACGTTAAGGATTTATATGCTGCACAGTTATTAGAGGAGAACACCATAAACTCTGAGTATCTTCAAAAAGTAACTACAGACTTTAAAGAACTTTTAGAAACAGAATTTAACGAATCTAAAAAAGTAAAAACTTCTAAAGTTAAAGAGTTTATGCAATCTACCTGGAAAGGGTTTGAGCGTCAGCAGTTAACCTCGATGTTACAGACAGAAAACACTTCCTATCCTGTAGATAAATTAAAAAACATAGCTAAAATAGTATCTACTGTACCAGAAAATGTTCAGTTTGTTAGAAAAGCAGAACGTATTTTACAAGGAAGGTCAAAAATGGTTTTTGACACCAATACGTTAGATTGGGGTATGGCAGAAAATCTTGCCTATGGTAGTTTATTAGAAGAAGGATTTAACGTTCGTATTTCTGGTCAAGATGTAGAAAGAGGTACTTTTTCTCACAGACACGCCATTTTAAGAGATGAAATTTCTGAAGAAAGAATTAATTTATTAAACAACAACCCAAATAATTCTGGAAAAATGACGATTTATAACTCGTTATTATCTGAATATGGTGTGTTAGGATTTGATTATGGGTATGCCATGGCAAATCCAAATACATTAACCATTTGGGAAGCACAGTTTGGAGATTTCTCTAACGGAGCTCAAATTATGTTTGATCAATATATATCAGCTGCAGAAGACAAATGGAAAATGCAAAATGGGATTGTAGTATTACTTCCGCATGGGTATGAAGGACAAGGATCTGAACATTCATCTGCTAGAATAGAGCGTTACTTACAATTGTGTGCAGAAGATAATATGACAGTGGCAAACTGTACTACTCCAGCAAATTTTTATCATTTGTTACGAAGACAAATGAAGCGTAACTACAGAAAACCGTTAATTGTTTTTACACCTAAAAGTTTATTACGTCATCCAAAAGCGGTTAATTCCATAGAGGATTTAGCTACGGGAGAATTCCAAGAAGTTATAGACGATTCATTAAACTCATCTAAAGTGACCAAGCTTGTTTTTTGTATGGGTAAATTCTATTATGATTTACTGGCAGAGCGTGAAATTTTGGAAAGAGAAGACGTTGCCTTGGTTAGAATAGAACAATTATTTCCGTTGCATTTAGAAAAAATACAACGCGTAATAGACAGATATCCTGCTGTGAAAGAATACATCTGGGCACAAGAAGAGCCCAGAAATATGGGGGCATGGAGTTTTATGTTAGAAAGATTAGAATTAGTAAAATTAAATGTAAGATCTAGAAAATACTATGCTGTTCCTGCAGCAGGTTCTAGTACACGATTTAAAAAACGACACAAAGCTGTTATAGACAGTGTTTTCTCAAAATAAACTTTAGATTTTCGCCTATTATTATTAATTGCATTAAACAATTAATTTTTATATATTGTCTTAAATTAATTTATAACAATAAAAAATTTAAAACAATGAAAAAATTAACGTTTATTTTAGTTGCACTCATCACATTATCTATGAGTGCTCAAAAAAAGAAAAATGGAGTTGTTTATGACAAACATCCTGGTATTCTTTTAGTAGAGGCATTTAATAAAGCCTATGTTGAAGCCGATGTTGAAAAATTATCTTCTATGATGGATGATGATTTTAAATCATACAATGCACTTTCTTCAAATAAAGATCAAAAAGGAACCCCAAAAAATAATTTTATTGGGCAATCTAAGTGGTGGAATACTAATATTGACTATTTTAAAATTACTCAAGATAAGCCAGCATATCCAGATGCTATTGAATACAAAGGTGATCAAACATGGGTTCAAACTTGGGAAAGAATTTACGGTGTACATAAGCAAACAGGTGTTGAACTTGATATGCCTGTACATAGGTTGTACAGATTAAACAAAGATGCTACTAAAATTATATCTGTAATGGACTATTCTGATAGTAGTAACTACATGAGAGTGTGGGATGCATGGCCAGGTAATGATAGAAAAAATGGCGAGATCTATATCAATCATGAAAATATTAATACAGTAAGAAAATTAATGTATGCATTTTTAAATAATGATGGAGAAAAAGCCTATAGCTATTTTGATGAAAACGCAGTGATAGAAGATATAAATGAACCTGAAAATTTAACATTAGAGCAAGGAAAGGAAAGAGATAAAGTGATTTTTTCAGATTGGACTCTAGATGCTCTTGATGAATCTGGATACCCAGATTATTTAGAATACGATTGGAGAGAATCTAAAGTGGTTCAATCTTGGTGGAATATGAGAATGACTAATAACAAAACAGCAAAGAAAATTGTTTTAAAAGTACTTTTCATGGATGATTTTAATGACGATGGAAAAATTACAAAAAGATACATGTATTACAATGGCTCATTATTGAAATAAATGTTGATTTTTTAAAAAAAACCCGCTTTTGTGCGGGTTTTTTTTGTGATTAATATAAAAATTTGTCAAAAATAAGATTGATTAGAATGAAACTAAAAATATCTACAAAAAGGTTGGGTAGGTTTTTATTATAATATTAAATTTGAGGTGTAATTCATTTATATTATTTAAGTTACAAAATAGATCATGTTATGTTAGATTCATGGGGTTCAAATAAGTGGACTAAATCAATGTTAAAGAAATATTGGTGGCTTGTGTGTTTAATTATTGTCGGGTATGTATTGATTGCAATTACGGCAAATAGTTCTATATAAAAGATAAGATGTTATGGTTTTAGAAATGAAAGTTCCTTCACCGGGAGAATCTATTACAGAAGTAGAAATTGCAACTTGGTTAGTTGAGGATGGAGACTATGTAGAAAAAGACCAACCTATTGCAGAAGTAGATTCTGATAAGGCTACGTTAGAGTTGCCAGCTGAAGAAAGCGGAATTATTACTTTACAAGCGGAAGAAGGAGATGCTGTTGCTGTTGGAGCTGTAGTTTGTTTAATAGACACTGCCGCAGAAAAACCAGAGGGTTCATCTGCCACACCAACTTCAACTTCAGTTAATGAAGCACCCAAAGCTACTCCAGTAAAAGAAGAAGTTACTTCAACCTATGCAACAGGAACAGCATCGCCAGCAGCCAAGAAAATTTTAGCAGAAAAAAACATAGAGGCATCTACAATTAAGGGAACTGGAAAAGCTGGAAGAATCACAAAAGAAGATGCTGTAAAAGCAGTTCCATCAATGGGTACAATGCCAGAAGATGGTACAAGAGGAACAACTCGCAAGAAAATGTCTATGCTACGTAGAAAAGTGGCAGAGCGCTTGGTAGCTGTAAAAAGTGAAACAGCTATGCTAACTACCTTTAATGAGGTAAATATGCAACCAATCTTTGATTTAAGAGCCCAGTATAAAGAAGACTTTAAAGCCAAGCACGGCGTAGGTCTAGGATTTATGTCTTTCTTTACATTAGCCGTAGTTAGAGCTTTAAAAATGTATCCAGATGTAAATTCAATGATTGATGGAGACTTTAAGATAGAACACGACTTTCAAGATATTTCTATAGCAGTTTCAGGACCAAAGGGTCTGATGGTACCAGTGATTAGAAATGCAGAAAAATTGAGTTTTAGAGGTGTAGAAAGTGAGGTAAAACGTTTAGCAATAAGAGCAAGGGATGGACAAATTACAATAGATGAAATGACAGGGGGTACCTTTACCATTACCAATGGTGGTGTTTTTGGCTCCATGTTGTCTACGCCAATTATAAACCCTCCACAAAGTGGTATTTTAGGAATGCACAACATAGTAAATAGACCTATGGCTGTAAATGGGGAGGTAGTGATACAACCTATTATGTATGTAGCTTTGTCTTATGATCATAGAATTATAGACGGTAGAGAGTCTGTAGGTTTTTTAGTAGCTGTAAAAGAAGCATTAGAAAATCCAGTGGAGTTATTAATGGATAACAACCCAACTAAAGCGCTAGAAATGTAAGGAAGGTGTTTAAATTATATAAAAAAATCCCAGGCAGTATTGCTTGGGATTTTTATTTAAAAAGCCTTTAATATTAAGTATCTTGCTTTTAAAAAGCTACCATGCCTAAAAATGCTGAGTTAGAACTTGCGCTCCAATTTATTGAGAATACCGATAGAAACCTGTTTATAACGGGTAAAGCAGGTACAGGTAAAACTACTTTTTTACATAGCGTAAAGGAAAAATCTCTCAAAAGAATGGTAGTAGTAGCCCCAACAGGTGTTGCAGCTATTAACGCTAAGGGAGTTACCATTCACTCTTTTTTTCAGATGCCTTTTGGACCTATTTTACCTAACCAAATTGCACATACCTCTAACCAACAACGAAGGTTTTCTAAGACTAAAATAGACATTATAAAATCATTAGATTTAGTGATTATTGATGAAATAAGTATGGTACGTGCAGATGTATTAGATGGGATAGATCAGGTGTTAAGAAGGTATAAAAATAAGGATAAGGTTTTTGGAGGTGTACAAATTTTAATGATTGGAGATTTGCAACAATTGGCACCTGTTGTAAAACCTAATGAATGGAGTTTATTAAAAGAGTATTACAATACCATATATTTTTTTAGTGCAAAAGCCTATCAAGCAGCAGCAGTTATTTCTATTGAATTACAACATATTTATAGACAAAAAAATGAGGATTTTATCAAGATTTTAAATGAGATTAGAAATGATCGGTTATCAGAAACTTCTGCCAAGATTTTAAATAATCGATACCAACCTACATTTTCTGCCCACAAAGATGAGGAGTATATTACGCTTACTACTCACAATAATAGAGCGAGCTTAATAAATGATTCTGAGCTAAATAAGCTTACAACAAAAAATTATTTCTTTAAAGCAGAGGTGTCTGGGAAGTTCAACGAAAATGCCTATCCCAATGACGAGAAATTAGCACTCAAAGTAGGAGCACAGGTAATGTTTATTAAAAATGATTCTTCACCAGAAAAAAGATATTACAATGGTAAAATTGGAATTATTACAGCTATTTCAAGGGAAAATGTAACCGTACAATGTGCCAATGAAATTGATGAAATTGTTACGGAAAAAGAACAATGGGATACCGTTAATTATTCTATTGATGAAAAAACTAAAGAGTTAAAGGAAGATATTGTAGGATCCTTTTCTCAAATTCCTTTGCGCTTGGCTTGGGCTATTACTATTCATAAAAGCCAAGGATTAACTTTTAACAAAGCTATTATAGATGCAGAGGCTTCTTTTGCGCATGGGCAAACTTATGTAGCTTTGAGTAGATGTACATCTCTTGAAGGCTTGGTATTAAAAACTCCCATTTCTAGTAGTGCTATTATTAATGATCATACAGTGCAAATTTTTAGTAAAGAGGTTGAAGAAAATCACCCAGATGAATCTGTTTTAACCGCTTCCGAAATCCAGTTTCAACTCAATCTAATTTCAGAGTTATTTGATTACCAATCCTTTTTATACCCTGTTACCAGGTTAATAGATATTTATTATAAGAATAGACCCAGTATTAAAGGAGATGTCATAGAACACTTACAACTCATCAAAGATGAAGGAATTGTAGCTTTAATGAAAGTTTCTAATGGCTTTAGAAATCAATTAAATACTATTTCTAAAGAAGGTGTTTTACCTGAAAACAGTTCTCAAATTCAAGATCGTTTTAAAAAAGCAGTAGATTATTTTTTGACTGAAAGTATTAAAAATATAGTACAACCTATAGCAAGTTTATCTTTTTCCTCGGATAATAAAGCTGTAAAAAAAGACTTTACAACACAGTTTGATAAGCTACAAGAAGTATTGAGTGAGAAAGTTTTTGCCTTAAAAAAAATGACTGAAGGTTTTAAGGTACAGTCCTATTTAAAGATTAGAGCAGCAGCTGTTCTTCAAAAAACAGCTCCATCTAAAAAGAAAAAATTATCTTCAAAAAGAGATCCTATTTTAGCTCTTGGCCTACGAGAGCTTAGAGATGATATTTCTAAAGCTGAGAATATTCCTCATTTTCAGATTTTCACTCAAGAAACTTTGTATGCGATATGCGATAGTTTACCAAGAACTGAAAAAGAGTTGTTAAAAGTAAATGGTATGGGGAAAATACGGGTGAAAAAGTATGGAGATGAGATTCTAGAATTAATAGAAATATATTGCAAAGAGAATGGTATTAATACCTTTAATGAACAAAAAAAAGAGGATAAAAAATCTACCAAACAAATTTCTTTCGAGTTGTTTAAAAAAGGCTTGTCTGTTAAAGAAATTGCCAAAGAAAGAAGTTTAACAGCTGGGACTATAGAAAGTCATTTGGCAAGTTATATTCCGTCTGGAGAGATAGATGTTTTAGAATTGATTCCTTTAAAAAAGTATCAAAAAATGATCAAAGAAATAGAAGCTGTTGAGTATAAAAATTTAACTCATTTAAAAGAAAATGTAGATAAATCATATTCTTTTATGGAGTTAAGAATGGTGTTACTTTCTTTAAATCAAGAAATATAAAAACCCAAGTCTAAGACTTGGGTTTTTATATTTCTTGGGGGTTTAGGAACTTAATTTATTTCCCTAGTTGTAATATGAAACTCTTCATAAGTCTGCAATAAGCTCATTAAAGCAGTAATTAGATCTTGTGTTTCTAATAAAATGCTAAAGTATAGAGTCGTGTTTTTTGGACTAGATTCTTCTATTCTTATTCTAGTAACTTGTTTTTCAATAGAGTCAGAAACATCTTTTAATAAATCTTGTTTCTCTATTAATATTTCCTCTAAATCATCAAAAGCTCTTAATTCAAATACAGAACTTACTTTTCCTAATAACTCAGTTAACTGATTGTCTATCTCTTTTAAGTCTTTTAACTGTCCTTTCTTTAAGTTTTTATGATTATTATTTACATGTTTAAAACTGGCTCTAGAGATGTAACTAATAGATTGCGCAACATCTTGCAAATAGCCAAGAACTAAAATATAAAACCTACTTGCCTGTACCGAAGTATCATCTAAAGATTTTATAAAATAGAATACGCCATCTTTTAAATTATCTATTTCTTCATTTAATTTACCAACGTGTTTATCTGTTTTACGCAATTTATTTAAATCATGATTAGATAAATCGTCAACGACATTGGTGTATAATTTATTTACACGGTTAGCAACACCAGATATATGATCCGCACTTTCTTCAATAACTCCATTAATGGTTATTAAATCGGCTCTTTGAATATATTCTTGTTCTTTTACTTCTTTAGATTTCTTTCTGTGAATGATGGTATTTCTTCCTATTAAGAAGGCTACAAGAACCAATAAAACAGGGATCATAACCATATCCCAACTAATAAGATATGCTACTAGTGCAGCAGCTAAAAATGCAGTAATGGCTGTTAAAAACCATCCTCCAATAACATTAATCACTCCCGCAACTCTGTAGACTGCACTTTCTCTTCCCCAAGCTCGATCTGCTAGAGAAGTACCCATAGCTACCATAAAAGTTACATAAGTGGTAGATAAAGGTAGTTTTAAAGACGTGGCAATAGAAATTAATATACCAGCTACAATTAAATTTACAGAGGCTCTAACCATATCAAATGCAGGGAGCTCATAGGTTTTGTCTTTTGTTAATTCAATTACTGGCTTTTGAAATTTAGAATTTACAAATGCAATTGTTTTAGCAGGGAATATATAAGTGATCCCTGAATTAATTCCCATAGATGCTCTAACCACTAGTCTTGATAATGGATTTGGTTGAAACTTTTCGTGACCTTCACCCTGACGAGATAAATCAATTCCTGTTTTAATTACATTTCGCGCTTTACTTGAGGTCCATAAGGTTACTACCATAATACCTCCAGCGATTAAAAGCAACCATACATTAGAGGGTACTTTTTTAGCTAAGATTTCCATAGAAAAAGCATTTGCTTCTACACCAGAAACACTCCAAGCTTCGTAAGAATTCCATGCAGCAATTGGTACACCAATAAAGTTTACTAAGTCATTACCAGAAAAAGCCATGGCCAATGAAAAGGTACCAATTCCAATAATTAGTTTTAATACATTTAAATTAAATAACTTGATAAATACTTGAGAAATTAGTGTCCAGAATAAAAAACTTCCTGCAATAATAGTTAAGGTATTGTCTTCAATTAAAAACTTAACGTCTTTGTAGTAAGGAGTCCCTTTCATTCCTTTAATAATAATGAAATAAGTGATTGCAGTAATTGCAAATCCTCCAAACAATGCGTTGATATAACTTGGTCTTTTTTCAAAGTTAAAAGAGTAGATAAGTCTGGAAACAAATTGCACAAGTGCACCCACAGAAAATGCGACGACTACTGATAATAGAATTCCAAAAATAATTAAAGAGGCTTTTTCATAATTAATATAATTCCAGATAGCACTAATGGATTCTGCATCATTTTGTGAAATTTTTATTAATGAAATGGCTACAGCAGCTCCTAATAATTCAAATACAATAGATACAGTTGTAGAGGTTGGCATCCCCAGAGTATTAAACACATCTAATAACAAAATGTCAGTAATCATAACTGCCATAAAAATGAACATAATGTCTTGAAACATGAACATTCCAGGGTTAAAGATCCCTTTACGTGCTACTTCCATCATACCACTTGAGGTAATAGCACCAAAGAATACTCCAATACTTGCAATAATCATGATGTTTCTTATGGCTATTGCTTTTGAGCCTATGGCTGAGTTTAAAAAATTTACAGCATCGTTACTAACTCCTACTACTAAATCTACCGTAGCTAAGATCGCTAAGGCAATTAACATTAAAATATATGGATCTCCCATGTTCTTTTTTTTATTTTATTACGAATTTACGGTGACTTTCAGAGGTGAATGTTACCATTATGTTATGTTATTAAAAATGAATATCGACTTGAAGTCTATACATGAATTGATTTGTTTTTGAGGCCAAGTCTAAATAGCTTACATCTGTTTGAACTTTTAATTTATGCCCAACAATATATTTAGACAAACCAAGAGTGTATTGATTTTCTGCACCTTTACCAGTGATGTCACTATCCCAATCTATGTTGGTGTACCTTCCAGAAATCTCCAAAGTTTTAGACAGTAAATATCCTGTTTGTAAGTTTAATGCGTTACCAACCTGAACTTCATCACCTGTTAAAGTTCCATCAGAATTTTTTGCAAAAGCGTCTTCTGCATCTCTGTACGCATATTCAGCCATTAGAGAAAACCCTTTGTGCTTATACATAGCATCTACAAAAACTGTCGAAATATTTGTTGAATAAAAACCAGTATCGTTTGTCATATAAGAACCCTGATTACTTCTGTTTTTTACCGCATCATTATTAAAATCATATGTAAAACCCATAGCTAATTTTGGTGTTGGCTCAAACTTTAAATCGCTTCCCCTATAGTCTCCTTTACTAGCAAATTTCCCAAAAGGTAACAATTCAACCCTAGAAGTGTATTGATGACCTCCCAAATTTCCAGTAGTTATATTTCTGCCTTCACCTTGGGACACTGCAAACATTTCTTTTACAATAAACGTATCTGTGAGGTTAAAGTGATGTCTCAATTGAAACCCCATATCACGGTCTATGTTAAATCTACTATTTAATAAAGAACGATCTACTTGTTGTAAGTCTCCTGAAGAAATAACACGTTCTCTATTCCCAGGTAATTTTGTTTGACCAAACCAAAGAACAAAATTTCCAGAAAAATTCCATTTTACTACAGCATCTAAAATATACTTAGGAGCTTCATTTGTAAATGAGGAAGCTTTTCCAATATCTCTATTAGAAAGACCCAATTCTAATTTATATTTTAATTTTGGGGAATAAGCAAACCCACTAAATTTTAAACGTGCTCTTCTTACTAGCAGAGAAGAAGAAGGGTTAGATAAACCATTGTTTAGATCCCAATTTGATGTGCCCAGCATTTGCATTCTAGCACTAACATTCATTGAGAACGAGCTGTCTTTACCAATTAAATTAAAAAGACCTTTACCAAATTTTGGTGCATTTGATTCTTGTGAAGATATGTTCATGCAAAGAAATAAAGCAATGCATAGAAACACATAATTAATTTTCATCATGTATTAGTTTTTGTCGATGCAAATAACCAACACTAATGTTAATTTAATGTTTCGTAATTATTAAAAAAACTGCCTTGGCCAAAGGCAGTTAATTAATCAATAATATTAATTGACAAAAACTAAATATTATGATTCTAATTAATCTTTAAGATTACTCAAATATCAAGAAAGTATTTGAACAAATAGTTTTTAAAAAATGAAGGAATAGTTAAGAAATTTAGATGAGTATCTCTATAGCCATCATTTATTAAAATTACATTAAAAATTGTGTAACAATTTAATAACAAAGAGAATATATATTTTAAATTTTCTTTTTTTCTTGAGTAGCTATAAAGTCTTTCAAATAAAAAGGTTCAAAGTACGCAACGTCTTCAGTAGTCTTATTTTTAAATTTATGGAAAGAAATAGTAGTCATTTCTTTAGCTGAAGGAAATGCATTTTCTATAAAAACGGCATTTTCATGAAGAATAATTTCTTCACATTTTTTTGCTCCATCACCTAAAAAATAAACTGTATGGTTTTGTAATTCATCTAAAAAAGATTGTGAATCAATTATTTCTGCTTTTGTTTCTCTTATAGAGTTGTAGTTTTTGTCATAAATGGCAGCGTAAACTTCCATTCTTCTTGCGTCTATCATAGGGATAATAAGACCACTGTCAATATTCATGGTTTGTGCTAAAATTTCCAAAGAATTTATTGAAATTAAAGGAATATCATTAGCAAAACACAATCCTTTTGCGGCAGAAACACCAATACGTAAACCAGTGTAAGATCCGGGACCTTTGCCTACTGCAATAGCCTCAATATCTTTAATGGTTAGTTTACTCTCTTGTAAAGCTTTATTAATTAATGGGTGGAGCATTTCTGCATGAGAATAATCTCCAGTATTGATTTCCTTTAAACTAATTAACTCTCCACAATTTGCAATGCTAACAGAGCAATTTTTTGTAGACGTTTCTATGTGTAATATGGTACTCAAAAACTTTTTTTGTAAAGATAAAGTATAAAAAAACGGCAACCAAAAGTTGCCGTTTTATCTACTATATAGTTGTCTAGTCTAGATTAAAATCTCCATAATAAAACTGAAGTACCTTGGTCTTAAACACAAAATCATATTTGGCTCTAATTAAAGCAGATTCAGCGCTTACCAATCTAGTTCTTACCAAATCAAAGTCAAATAAAGTGCTAGCTCCTAAATTATAACTCTCTTGTGCATTTTTAAAGGCCTCTCTTTGTGATTTCAATGAAATGGTTGCTGCTTCAAAAGTTTTTGAGGCTGCTTTAGCGTCTGCAAATGCTTGCTCAATAGTTTGTTGTAGTTGTAGTTTTTGATTGTCTAGGTTTAACAGAGATAATTCTCTATTTATGTAAGATTTTGCTACATTATTTTTTGTTTGAAATCTATTAAAAATAGGGATGTTTAGAGACAATGATACTCCGTAGGTAACCCTATCTTTTAGTACTTGTTTGAAAAAGTATTCATTTTTTTGACCAGGAAATAAATTATTCATCTGGTTAAAGTATGAGGTTCCCCCGCTAATACTATAATTTAGACTTGGTAAAAATGCTCCTTTAGATAATTCTATATTTAAATCTGCATTTTGAATACCTAATTCAGCATTTTTAATTTGAGGTTGAGTGGTTAATGCTTTCTCATAAACAACGTCAGATGATTCATACAGTAAAAGACCTGAGGGTGAATTTACAGTCATGTCTTCTATGTCAAATCCTACTGAAGATATTTGTAATAATTGAGCTAAATTTAGCAATGCTAGGGTTAGTGTATTTTCACGAGCAATTACGTTTTGTTGATCATTCGCTGCAGTAGACTGAGTATTTAAAAGATCTCCTTTAGGTATAATACCAGCTTCAAATCTTTGGCTAGCTGCCTCAACTTGTTTTTTGC
>Ga0206128_1003389_pt1 | contig 13254 bp, 9 predicted proteins | sample Helgoland_Spring_7_FD_148601 | JGI IMG/M metagenome (GOLD analysis project Ga0206128, IMG submission 148601) | Pelagic subsurface seawater microbial communities from Kabeltonne, Helgoland, North Sea - Helgoland_Spring_Bloom_20160426_1 | ecosystem: Environmental > Aquatic > Marine > Epipelagic ...
CGCCTTAAGTTATTAAAGAAGGACAGTTAAAATACTCTACAGAAAACAACTGGGATCTTTCGTTATTTGATCATCAAAAAAAATTATTACTATAATGAGTTCGCATTTTTACGATACTAATTTTAAATTAAATGGTGTTTCTTACTCATTAGAATCTTTATTGTCAACCACAAAAATTAACCACAACTATTTTTTTCAATTTCTAAGAAAATGGACTGACAAAAGTTCAACTATAGAGTTACAAACTTCTGGATCAACAGGCGTTCCCAAAACACTACACATGTCTAAAAGCAAAATGATTCTATCAGCCAAAAGAACAGGTGCGTTTTTAAATTTACAGTCTGGAGATAAAGCTCTTTGTTGCTTGCCTTTAGATTATATAGCGGGAAAAATGATGGTAGTAAGAGCTCTTGTTTTGGGGCTAGACCTTTACTTAATAAAGCCTTCAAAGAATCCTTTGAAAACATTTTCTTTTAGATTTGATTTTGTAGCATTTACACCATATCAATTGGAGCATTCTATACAGCACTTAGATAAAATTAAAACTCTTATTGTAGGTGGAGGGCCAATAAACGAAAAAACAAAAAAAACTCTCTATAAAAAGAAAACCAATGTTTATGAGACTTACGGTATGACTGAAACAGTATCTCATATTGCCTTAAAGCATGTCAGCCAAGGGGAACAAGAGTTTAACGCGCTCAAAGGCGTTCGTTTTGAAACAAAAAATAATTGTCTTAAAATATTTTGCGATTCTATTTTAACAAAACCAATTATAACCAACGACGTTGTAAACCTAATCTCTGAAAAAAGATTTGTTTGGAAAGGAAGAGTAGACTTTGTTATTAATTCAGGTGCAATAAAAATTTATCCTGAAGAATTAGAAAAAAAACTAAGCCAAGCAATTTCAGTTCCTTTTGTTATTATGGGGGTGCCTGATGAAGAATTTGGAGAGAAAATCACAATTGTGTTTGAAGGAGAAACGCCACACAACTTTAAAGATTTGATTGAGGGCTTAGACTTTTTTGAGAAGCCAAAAAAAGTTTTTAATTTGGATGTCTTTCCGAGAAATAATAACAAGGTGTTAAGAAGAAAAATTATTACAAAAATATTGAAGTTGTATGAGTCAAACTAAAAGAGAAGAGTTTTGGAATACATTAACTCACTTTATAGGAATAGTTTTAAGTCTTATTGGCCTTCCGTTATTAATCTTTGCTAATAACAATTTATCTTCTTTTAGTCTTGCTAGTATTTTGTTTTTTGAATTTGGTTTGTTGTTTGTTTACATTTCGTCTACTCTTTATCATTACGTAGAAAACGTCGAACTTAAAAAAAAATTAAGAACATTAGACCACATAAGTATTTTTTATTTAATCGCAGGTTCCTACGCCCCTATTTGCCTAATCACACTCTACAATGATTCTGGAATTGGGGTTTTTGTAGCGGTTTTAGCAATAATGTTTATAGGAACCTTTTTTAAGTTGTTCTATACTGGTAAACATGAAAAGTTTTCTCTTTTTTTATATCTAGCAATGGGATGGTTAATAATTTTTAAAATTAATACCCTTATTGATTTAATAGAATTTAATGGCTTGGCATTGATAGTAACAAGCGGATTACTTTATACTTTTGGAACTTTTTTTTATTCATCAAAAACAATAAAATATTCGCATGCCATTTGGCATTTATTTGTTCTTGGAGGTAGCGCCACTCACTTCTTTTTTGTTCTGTTTTTTGTTATATAAATCTTGTACCTTTAATTATGACTATGAGAAACTCAAGACGAAATTTTATAAAAAAAGGTGTTTTAGCAAGTGTTGCTTCAACATCTTCACTTTCTTTTACTAGCAATCTTTTAGATGACAAAATTATTGGTCACGGAGATTTTAAATTTAAATTAGACAAAAAGTGGAGCTCTCAAGACATCTATAAACATCCTGTTAATCATTGTCATGAAATGGTAATTGACCGTCGAAACAAGCTTTACATGACTACTACTCATGTTAAAAACAATATTTTAGTCTACAACAGAGATGGAAAAATTTTAGACTCTTATAATCTAAATCTGCCTGGCGCTCATGGCTTAACGCTTTCAAACGAGGGGGGAGATGAATTTTTATATGTCACCGATCCCGACAATAATAAATTTTGTAAAACAACTTTAAAAGGAGAAAAAATATTTGAATTTGAAGCCCCTAAAGAAATTTCAAAATACACATCAAAATCCATGTTTAAGCCAACAGAAATTACAGTGGCTTCAAATGGAGATTTCTATGTAGCAGACGGATATGGCTTGGATTATATTATTCAATATGATTATTCGGGAAATTACATTCGTCATTTTGGTGGTCGCGGAGATAACGATAATCAATTCGATTGTTGCCATGGCGTAACTATTGATACTAGAGATTCTAAAAATCCTTTTTTACTGATCACCTCAAGATCAAAAAACGAGTTTAAAAGGTTTACGTTGGATGGAAAATGGATAGAAACAATTAAGATGCCTGGGTGCTATATTTGCAGGCCTGTAATTAAAGACGGTTATTTGGCTTTTGCTGTTATAGTTACAAAAGACTGGGGAAGTTATGACGGAATGTTAGCTATTCTAGATAACAACTATAAGGTTATTTCTATGCCTGGTGGAAACTCTCCAAAATATATTGGCAATTTACTTCAACGACCAGTACACGATAATGTAAGTTTTAGAAATCCGCACGATGTTTGTATTGATGATGATTGGAATGTTTATGTTCCCCAATGGAACTCGGGAAAAATATTTCCAATTAAATTAACAAGAGTCTAATTATGATCAAATATTTATTTTTATTATTATCAATCGCTATGTTTTCTCAAGGATACGAAACCCAAAAATATGAAGTCGTCAAACAAATAGAAGATATCGAAATACGCTTTTATCCCCCATCGTTAATGGCAAAAGTTAACTCAAGAGGTGGGTTTTCAAAATTATTTCAATATATCAGCGGAAAAAATGATAAAAGTGAAAAAATTGCAATGACAACACCTGTTCATATGTCTAGTGAAAACAACAAGTCTACTATGGAATTTGTATTGCCTTCCAAATATTCATTAGAAAATATTGCTATTCCAAATGATAAAAATATCGAGGTTTATAACTCTAAGCCTGGTTATTATGCGGCAATAACATATGGCGGTTATTCCAACTCAGAAAAAATTAAAAAAAATCATTCTAGCTTATTAAATAAGCTTCAAGCTGAAAATTTTAAGATTTTGAACAGTCAACCTGTAGTGCTTTCTTACAATAGTCCTTATAAAGTTTTCAACAGAAGAAATGAAGTTTTAGTTGAGGTTGAGTTTTAGACCTCTGAGTCTTTAAAATTTATTTTTGGATCCATAATTTCACTAATTAATCCTTCTAGTTCTTTCTCAAAACTAACGATACTGGAACTGTCTATTAAATCTGTTTGTGAATTTTTAATTTTTAATTTCATAGTTCCATTGCTTAAGTTTCTAAAGGAAATTATTCCTGCTGAAATTTTTTCACATCTAGTGCTTTTATGATACATCCAAACATAGCACATTAACTGCATTGCTTTTGTTCTTAAGGTGTCACTACAAATCAAGCCCATGTCTTTAATTGTCAGATTACTGGAGCTAACTAAGCCTGTTTTATAGTCAATAATTCGAACTACTCCGTTTTTTTCATCAATTCTATCAATAACTCCAGTAATTGAAACCTTTGTACTGTTTTTCAGATTTAAGGTTCCTTTTATTGGCTTTTCAAGAGCAATTATTTTTATTTTGCTTCCACTGTTTAAGTCGTTTAATTCGTTTTGAATTAAAACCCGTATCCCGCTTTTAATGACTTCAAAAAGTATTAAATTCTTACCCGAATTAAACAATTCATTGTTTGCAGAAAATGAGTTTTTAAGAGTTTTATTAATGTTTTGTAAAACTTCTTTTAAATCTTTTTTCTCTAAATATTTCCCGATAAAAGGTTTGTATAAAGATTCTATTGTTTCATGAAAAATTAAGCCTATTGTTTTATGATCTGCAGAACCTTCATTAGTTTTTTCCTTTTTTAATTTTAATAGCTTTTGAAAATAGTACTCTTTTGGGTTTTTTATATACGTTTCTAAAGAAGATGGGGAAAATCCTTTTAAGGAAATTTCTTTTATTCTTTTTAAAGCCGAGGGAGTTTTTTTAAAGTAATTTATTGTCACTTCATTTTCAAAATTAGATTCAGCCTTATAATATTCTATTTTGTGATTTCTGTTTTTTTCAAGCTGAAGTTGATATATAAACCTACTTTTTTCTGCTTTTTTCAATCCTTCTTCCTGTGAATTATAAATCAAAAAAATATTTTTTGCCCTTTGTATTAATCGATAAAAATGATAACTATAAACTCTATCTTTATCGTTGTGAGTTTGTAGATTGTATTTAACTTTTAAATCAAAAGGAAGTAGCGATTCATAGTCTCTCCCTTTTGGCATTACACCTTCGTTAACTGAGGTAAAAATAACGGTTTCAAAATCTAAGCCCCTAGACTCTAAAAGTCCCATAAAATTAATTTTAGAATCTTTATTTGGCTTATGTCTTACGCTGATTTCTTTGATAAAAGAATTTATCAGATGTTTAAGTCTTAATAGATTTATTGTTTTTTTACTATTTAGTTGTTCAATTTCTTTTAACTCTAATAAAACTAAAGTTAGTTCTTGGCTTTCAAACTCGTTAAGCTTTCCCTCCTCAATCAGAAATTGTAAAATAGTGTTTAGTTCAAATAAAACTTCGCTACTGTCTTCCCATTTTTTTAATGAAATACTATAGGCAACCCTCTCTGTTCTTGTCTTAATAGAAAATGGTTTTTTTAAAAAAGACCGCTTGGTTGGCTCTGGAGCTTTATTTCCAAAGGTTTTTTTCAAAACATTGCTATTTAAAATTTTGTTAATTAGTGTTATTGAATTGAAGTTTCTTTTTTCTGTTTTTAAATCTAACAAACTAGAAATTAAATTTTTTATTCCTGATTCTTTTACTGGAACTGAAAAACTGACCGAGTCTTTATTTAAGTTTTTAGGAAAATATTGTAAAATAGGTGACATTAAATTTTCATCACCTAACACAACCGCCGTCCCTACTGTACCATAATTTTCTGGCTTTGAAAGTATTCTTCCTACTTCTCTTGCCTGCCCAACATTACCTTGAGCTTCAATTATGCTTATGTTTTTTTCTGAATCAAAGTCATTATTTAGCCATTTGAATTTATTTTTGGAATAGAAATTCCATTTTTTTCTGTACTTTCTGATATGAAAAGAACCGCTATGATTGTTGTTTTTAAAACTAGCAGAATCAATGTCCCAAAATATATCCCCAGAATTAATCTCAATTAATTCTTTGATGATAATTTCTTCTGCTTTTGAAAGTGCGTTAAGACCGATGAAAAAGAATCTTTTATTTGTATTCGCTTTTTTATAGTGCTCAAGATTAACGACCGCTTCACTGTAACACATTCCTTTTGTGCCAAGCCCTTGTGTGTTGAGCTTCTGTTTAAATTCCTGGTAAATGCTTGTAAGGGATTTTAAAAATTCTTGTTTAATGTTTATGCTTGGATTGTTTTCTCCCCAGTGTTTTATTTTATTAAACTCAATTAATTCGTGCATTACATCTTCGACATTTAAAAGGTTCTGTTCAATTTCTGATGAATCTTTTAAAAAAGAGTTAACTACAGCTGTGTCATAATTCCGTTCCTTATAGCCAGGTATTTTTGCTTGATTATAAAGTTGATATACTTCATTCTCTAGGTAGCTTTTTTTAATTTCTTTTAACCCTGATATTTCTTTAATTAATGAATCAATAGAGTTAATCTTTGGAGCAAAAACAGGCTTTGTTGTTGATTCAGATAAATATTTTTTAAGCTCATAAGAGGATCTTTTATTGGGCAGAATAAAACAAATTGATTTTAAATCTGATTTCTCTAGATTAATATCGTTTATTACTTTTTTTAAAAAATACGTCATCCATATAAAAATAAAAAAAGCGTCTGAAAAATCAGACGCTTTTTGTTATTAATAAGAAAAAAAGATTTTTACTTAGAAGGTGGTGGAATTACTTTAAATTCAACTCTTCTATTTTGTATTCTTCCTTTTCTTGTGTTGTTTGAAACGCTTGGTTTGTCTTCTCCATAACCAACAGTCATTAATCTTGAAGAAGTAATTCCGTTTTCAACTAAATATTCTTTTACAGACATCGCTCTAAGCTCTGAAAGTTTTTGATTGAAAGCTTTTGGACCTGATGAATCAGTATGACCTTCAATCATAAATGGAATTTTAGGGTAATTGTTCATGATTCCTATAACATCTCCTAGCATTCCTTTAACCTTTGATCCTAGTTCTGCTCTATTTAATTCAAACGGTATCATAGCTCCAACTGAATTAAGTTGTGCCATAACTTCTTTAGCTGGGATTGGACAACCGTTATAAGCTGATAAACCTGCTGCATTTGGGCACTTGTCGTCTTTATCAAGAACACCGTCTGAATCTGAATCAGGCCACGGGCAACCGTTGTTATCCGCTGGACCTGCTACATCAGCACAATTATCAACATTGTCTGCTACACTATCTCCATCAGAGTCAGGGCAACCATTCATTTCAACAGAACCTGCTTCGTTAACACAAGCGTCTTTAGTATCTGGTACTCCATCTCCATCTGAATCTGGACAGCCATCAAATTGAGCTAAACCTGCAACATCAGGACAAGAATCTTTACTGTTTTCTATCCCGTCTCCATCATTATCTGGACATCCGTTAAATGCTGGCAAACCTGCTGTGTTTGGACAATCATCGTATTGGTCATAAACACCATCTCGATCAGAGTCTTTGCCTCCAAAATTAATGGCTACACCAACATTATGCTGAAAGTGAGCTTTTAAAGCTTGCATATCGTTGAAAGCGTGCTTGTAAGTTGTGTTAATTTTAATTGACATTTTTTCAGAAACTGGAATATTTAGTCCATATCCACCGTTTAGAGTGTGTGATCTTTCTTTCCCAAACCAAGTGTAACCAGTCCCTCCTTCAATAAAAGTATTCATTTTAACGCTACCAACTTTTAATGTTAGGGGTAAATTATAGTTTACAACGGCATCAAGACTTCCTAAAAAAGTAGGGCTAATTCTTGCTCTCTGATCTCCAAGGCGAGTTATAGAATTTAATGATGCTCTTTTTCCGTATGAAACGTTTTCGGTTCCATATCTCATTAAGCTTACTGTGTTTACAGGTGTTGACGGATTGTTCCAATTTTCGTCGAAATTGAAATACTCACTAAACAGTCCGCCAGTTGGATTGTCAGACGAGTCAGTTCCTACGGGATGAAAGTCAATTGCATTGACTCCTATACCGAACTGCCATTTATTGTTTTTGTCTTGAGCTAGCATGGTGCTAACTGAAAAAATCATAACAAAAACTGATAATACTTTAACTAATTTTTTCATTGAATAATATTTTTTATAATTCTGTAGTGCAAACTTAATGAATTTATAGGATATAGGCGTTTAAAAAAAAATTTTGTTCTATTTAACTTTTACTATGTCTATCGAATTTTCTAAATAAATTAATAAAGAAGCTTCTAGTTTGTAGCCCATTTTTTTTAAAGTTTTTTGATATTTCACAATCTGTTTTTGATCTTTTGTAGATTTTTCTCCTGTTTTATAATCTATAATAACTACTCTGTTAGAATCCAAAAAAACAAGCCTGTCTGGCTTAATTATTTTATTAGACTCGGTGAAAATTTCTTGTTCGCAATAAACTAAGTTGTTTTTTGAAAAATATTCTTTTAAGTCAGGGTGATCAATAACGCTTTTTGATAATTTTATAACCTTGTTAGCGATGGATTTATCAACTGATTTTGAGAGCATTAGCTCGTTTTTTTCTTTGATATAGTCGGTTTCAAATTCAATATTTGACATGAATTCGTGAAAAACATTGCCAAAAACAATTTTTTCATTTAAAAACTTAGTGTCCGGGGTGGGTTGAAAAAATCTGGTTTCATATCCTTTAAAGCAAGGGGTTCTTTCGTTTTTTTTCAACTTTTCTTTATGAACTGGTTTTCCCCAGTTGAACTTGTCGAGATCCTCTTTCCATTCTCCCGAATTTTCTAAAAAAGCTCTGATTATTTGATTGTGAGAATTAATAGTTTTTGTTTTAGGATATTCTGAAATCAAATGAAGTTCGTCTACCGCTCTAGTAAGGGCAACGTACAATAAATTTAAATTGTCTAACTCCTCATTTGAGCTTATATTGTCGTATTCCTTTTGGAAAGAGTCAGAGTATTCTCTAAAATTTTCGTTGAAAGGAATTAAAATTTTTTTTGAAAGATTTTCTTCGAAAACAGGAAGCCAGTTTCTTTTTCCAGCACTTCTGTGAGTCACAGAGTCAACAAAGGGATAGATAACGACTGGGAATTCTAAGCCTTTTGCTTTATGAATAGTTAAGACCTGTACTGCGTTTTTTGAACTACTTGAGGGTATTTTAATTTTTTTGTTGTTTTTTTTCCAAAAAATCAAAAACTCCTTTTCATTATTTTTGTTTTGAGAAACTTGTTCGAATATAACCTCTCTTAAAAATAAAATATATGGGTCAGTGTTGCTCAAATCCATATTAAGCTCCTTGATGAAAAAATCTACAGATTCTAAAAAAGACATTTCAAAAGCCCTGTAAAGGCTGAAAATGTTTAAGTTTTTAAGAAACCTTTTAAATTCGTTTTTTAAGTTTTCTTTATAAAAAACAAACAAATCTTTAGGTTGAACTAATGTGGCAAATTTTCCAATTAGTATAGCTCTAGCTTCTTGATTGTTGTTGTCAACTTTTAGTTTAATTAAATTGATTAAGAGCTCTATTTTTTTAGAGTTGTTTATTGAAAGTGAGTCTTGGGATAAAACAGAAACATTGTTTTCAATTAACCACTCAGATACTTGAGACGACTGTTTGTTGTCTCTGACTAAAACTGCTATTTCTGACTGTTTAAACCCCCTATAAAGACAATTTTCTATTTGAGATAATGTTTCTTTTAACACACTCGCCAATTGTTGTTCTTTTTTAAAATCTTTATTTATAAAAGTTATTGACACGTGTCCATTAGAAAAGTTATTTTGTTTCTGGTTTGAGCCCTGTAAAAATATTTTTTTATGATAATTTGTGTTCAATAGCCCTGATGCATGCTTAAAAAGCGAATTGTTAAATTTTATTATTTCATTTCTGCTTCTAAAATTTACAGGAAGATTTGTTATGTTTTTTTGTACACTAAATGGAGTTTTTTTATTTAAAAGAAGTGATACAAATATTTTTGGATCTGCACCTCTCCATCTGTATACCGACTGTTTTGGGTCTCCAACCAAAAAAAGAGATCCTTGGTTTTCGTTTTCCTGTAAAGACTCTAGGGCATGAGAGATTAATGGTATTAAATTTTTCCACTGTAAATTAGAGGTGTCTTGAAATTCATCTATTAAATAATCATTAAACTTTACTCCTAGTTTTTCATATAAATATGGTGTAGGTTGATTTGCTATTTCTTTGTAAATAAGCTTGTTAAATTTAGAGAGTAAAAGTTCATTGTTTTCTTTTTGAATATCTTCAGAATTTGATTTTATTATTTTAAGAAGAATTGACGGTGTTAATGAATACAAAAAAGAGTTCAAAACTTTTATTTTAATCAGAAGCTCTTTTAGTTCTAAAAACAATTCAAAAAGATTTGCTACAAAAACGTTTAGCTTGTCAGGGCTCTTTTTTAAACAACTTTTATTTATTAATGTGTTTTTTTCAAATAGAGTTGAGATGCTTTTTATTGAGCTCCATTTAAATGAGTTGTTTTGTACAGATTTAATAAATTTTGGAAAAGAATTTCTTGAAAAAGCAATTTCTAAATCTTGATTTGAAATATTTTTCTCAATGTTTATTAATAAAGCCTTGAGTTCGCTGTTTAAGCTATTTAATTTTACTTCTATCTTGTCTTTTAAAAGTTTAAATTCCTTTAAAGAACTTTTTTCTATTTGCTCAACATCACTAATCTCATTTTCTTTTAATACAGATTGTGCAAACTCTTTTAAATCAAATTCAACATCCCAAGACTTTCCTTCCGAGATTTTTTTTATTGAAAAATTCTTCACAAGACTACTAATTTCTACATCGTTTTCTATGTTTTCAAAAATTCTTGAAACGGATTGGTCTAAGATCTCTTCTGAATCAATTACTACTCTAAAATCTGGATCTAAATTCAATTCTTTATAAAATGACCTAACAATATGATGGTTAAAACTGTCTAAAGTTTCTATTTGAAAAAAAGAGTAGTTGTGAAGTAAAAGATTAAGTCTTTCTTTAGCCAGTATAATAATTTGCTCACTTGAAAACGCCAATACTTTTTTTACTTGCTCAAACATTTCTGTCGGGCTGTCTTTAATCTGAATTTCTGAAAAATCTTTTAAGTTATTTAAAACCCTGCTTTTCATTTCAGCTGCCGCTCTATTAGTAAAAGTTAAAGCAAGTATTCTTTTAAAATAATTTTCGTCTTTAGACTTAAGTATTTTAATTAAAATTCTTTTGGTCAAAGCAAATGTTTTGCCCGATCCAGCAGAAGCGTTTATTATGTCAAATCTAGAATTCAAAAAAAAATGTTAGTTACTAGTAAAAATACACGATTATTAATTATTTTTATGGTATCTATTTTTTAATTTAAAACTATACAACATGTCTTTTGAACTACCTGCATTAAAATATAACACTGATTCTCTTGAAAATCACATTGATACTAGAACAATGGAAATTCATCATGGCAAACACCATGCAGGATACACAAACAATCTTAACAATGCTATAAAAGGAACTGATCTAGAAAGCAGCTCAATTGAAAATATTTTAACAGGACTGGACTTAAACAATTCTGCTGTTAGAAACAATGGTGGCGGGTTTTTTAATCACTCTCTATTTTGGAATATCATGAGTCCAAATGGTGGAGGTGAACCCAGTGGTGAATTGGCAAGCGCAATCGAGTCTTCTTTTGGGAGTTTCGCAGAGTTTAAAACACTCTTTTCCAAAGCTGCAGGAACTAGATTTGGTTCTGGCTGGGCTTGGTTATGTGTTCATAAAGGTGGAAAGCTTGAGGTTTGCTCTACGGCCAACCAAGACAATCCGCTAATGAACGGTATTGGTTGTGGAGGGTATCCTATTTTAGGTCTAGATGTTTGGGAACATGCATATTATTTAAATTATCAAAATAGACGTCCTGACTATGTTTCTGGATTTTTTAATGTAATTAACTGGGACGAGGTCTCAAAAAGGTTTAACGAAAAAGCTTAATACGCTCTTTTTTTAGAGCCCTCGTAGAAATTAACAAAAGACTGGTTAACAACTTTATTACCGCCTTGAGTTGGATAATTTCCGGTAAAATACCAGTCTCCAAGATTTTTTGGGCATGCAGAATGAAGGCTTTCCACTGTTTGGAAGATTACCTGAACGTCTGTTTTTATTTCTTTTTCTTTTAAGAGTTTTGATATTTGATTAGAAATATCCTCATCTGTATAGTCAATATAGATTTTTTTAACCTTGTTTTTCATTTTTGAGGAAGGAAGTTTAAGCTCTTTTAAACATTCTTTGTAGGTTTCTTTAATAACATCTTCTTTTCCCTCAGATTTAAGCAAAGCGATTGCAGCTCTAAAAGCAATAAAGTCTTCCATTTTTGCCATGTCTATTCCGTAACAGTCTGGATATCTAATCTGAGGAGCGCTTGAAACTACTACTATTTTTTTTGGGTTTAATCTGTCTAAAATTTTTAAAATACTTTTTTGCAAAGTAGTTCCCCTAACAATACTATCATCAATAATAACCAGTGTATCTGATTTTTTTATAGAACCATAAGTTATGTCGTAAACATGAGCAACTAATTCATCTCTATTTGCATCGTCAGCAATAAATGTTCTAAGTTTTGCGTCTTTAATTGCAACCTTTTCAATTCTAGGTTTTAATGAAAAAAGTTTTTCTAAATTTTCTTTTGATATTTCTTGTTTTTCCTCAAGTAGTTTTACAATTGCCTGGCTACTTATGTATTTTTGTGCTTCTTGGACTAGTCCAAAAAAAGAAGTTTCTGCTGTGTTTGGAATATAAGAGAAAACTGTGTTTTTTAAATCACTGTTTATGGATTGTAATATTTTAGGAAAAAGTAATTCTCCTAGTTTTTTTCGTTCTAAATATATTTCTTTGTCACTTCCTCTTGAAAAATATATTCTTTCAAAAGAACATGCTTTTCTTTCTTTTTTCTCAAGAATAGGAACGGTCAAAGTTTTCCCTGATTTTTTTATTATTATGCTGTGTCCCGCTTCAAGCTCTTTGATTTCTTCAAATGCTGTGTTAAAAACTGTTTGAATTACAGGTCTTTCTGAGGCAACAACAACAACTTCATCGTCTTGGTAATAATAAGCAGGTCGAATTGCTGAAGGATCTCTTAAAACAAAAGCATCACCATGGCCCAAAAGTCCCGCCATTGCATATCCTCCGTCCCAGTCTCTAGAAGCTTTTTTTAAAACCTTGCTGATCTTGAGTCTTTTTTCAATTAAAGGAGAAGCCTCTTGTTTGTTGAAACCTTCTTTTTTTAAATCTTTATAAATTTTATGTACAGCATCATCAAGAAAATGTCCTATTTTTTCCATTACAGTAACTGAGTCTACTTTGCTTTTGGGATGCTGCCCTAGCTTAACCAAGTTCTCAAACAGCTCTTGGTTGTTGGTCATATTAAAATTTCCTGCTACAATTAGATTTCTATGAGTCCAATTGTTTTGTCTTAAAAAGGGGTGAACGCTTTCTATATTGTTTTTACCAAACGTTCCATATCTTACGTGCCCAAGTAAAAGCTCTGCTTGAAAAGGAACGTTACCTTCTATTTCTTCAGAAGCGGCTATTCTCTCACTTACTCTTGTAAAAACTTCTTGGATTGGTTGTTTGGCGGATGATCTTTCTCTAAAAATGTATTTTTCTCCAGGTTTCGCTCCAATTTTTACAGTTGCAAGCCCTGCTCCGTCCTGGCCCCTGTTGTGTTGTTTTTCCATCATCAAATACATCTTGTTTACTCCGTATGATTTTGAGCCGTATTTTTTTTGATAAAATTCCAGGGGTTTAAGCAATCTTATAAGAGCTATTCCGCATTCGTGTTTAATATGATCGCTCATTGATGCTTTAAAGTTAGTGATTAAATTTCTTTAATACCTGGTATATTTCTTAAATTCTTTAAATCGTTTCTCTACCC
>Ga0206128_1003410_pt1 | contig 13192 bp, 12 predicted proteins | sample Helgoland_Spring_7_FD_148601 | JGI IMG/M metagenome (GOLD analysis project Ga0206128, IMG submission 148601) | Pelagic subsurface seawater microbial communities from Kabeltonne, Helgoland, North Sea - Helgoland_Spring_Bloom_20160426_1 | ecosystem: Environmental > Aquatic > Marine > Epipelagic ...
AGCCTATCAACACGTCGCGAAACCTTGGTGACGCTGATCGAGTACTTCCTGCGTGGCGGGGATGCAGAGGAAATGATGCAATGATTGATCAAGACAGCCCAGCCTTTGATCCGCATATGTTAGAGGCTTTGATATGCCCGCATACTCAAGGTCGTTTGGACTATGATGCTGCTGCGCAAGAGTTAATCTCGAAAAAAGCGGGTTTGGCGTTTCCTATTCGCAACGGCATTCCTGTGATGCTGATTGATGAGGCGCGCAAGCTCTAGAGCGCGCGCCCTGTCATCAGTTTTGGCAGATCGCCTGTGAGCCCTGCTGCTTCACGCATAAAGTTACGGCGCAAGCTCGGGACAGAATTGATCAACCCCATTCCCAAGTCACGCCCCATGCGCAAAATCGGGATATCGTTTGAGAACAACCTGTTAAACGTATCTGTCGCCATAGCGAGCGTTGCCGTATCAAAGCGGCGCCATTGCTGGTAGCGCTCCAAAACAAGTGGTGACGCAATATCTTCACCGCGACGCACAGCCATGATCATCACTTCTGCCAAAGCTGCCACGTCTCGCAAACCAGCGTTCAGCCCTTGCCCCGCAATCGGATGCACGCCGTGCGCAGCATCGCCAATCAACGCCAAACGCGCGCCAATGAAGCTATTCGCAATCGTCAGGTTCAGCGGATAGGTGAACCTCGTGCCCGCGAGTTTGATCTCGCCTAGGAAATCGCCAAATGCAGGGCGCAGAGCATTCAGATAATCGGCATCCTCTAACGCATTGATGCGTTTGGCATTGTCCTCGGTTTCGCTCCAAACGATAGAACTGCGATTGCCCGTCAGCGGCAAAATCGCCAAGGGACCAGAGGGCATAAAGAACTGATGTGCGATGCCGCCGTGGGGTTTTTCATGCTCAATCGCGCAGACAAGTGCGGTTTGACCGTAGCCCCAACCTGTGCGCTTTATCTTTGCACGCTCGGCTGTGCCGCTCCGCCGTCCATCTGATCCAATCAGAACACGACCCTTCAAAACTTCGCCCGAAGCGAGCGTAACTGAGGCGCCATCAGAGGTATCCTGTGCAACAACCCTCTCTTGATGGCGCAATGTGATCAGCGGCTCCGCCTCCATCGCGTCCAGAAAAGCACGGCGCAGATAACGGTCCTCGACCAAATAGCCCATCGGTCCTTCTTCGATCTCTGCATGATCAAAGTGCAGGAAAAACGGCGAAGGCCCTTCGCCCGCGCGTCCATCGGTGACTTTTATCTCGAGCATGGGTTGTGCGTTATCAGCCAAGCCGTCCCACAATCCAATCGCGCTCAATAAACGCTGCGACGTAAGCGCAAGCGCATAAGAACGCCCGTCAAAACCACGCGCTTTTCGATCATCTACAGGAAGCGCGTCAATAACCGTGCTGCTCAGTCCCCCTTGGGCCGCCGCAAGTGCCAAAGCAGGGCCGTTCAGACCGCCGCCAACAATGATGAGATCGCTATCAATTTCCATGACTTTCAATATGGGTGCGCGCGCAGGATTGTCCATGCGCGTCTCTGTCGCTACCCTGCGATGAAAGGGAGAATTGCGATGCAAAAATGGTTAAAGATGAGCGCTGCGGCACTTGGCCGTGGGATTGACGCGGGTGAGATTGATCCGGTTGATTTGGCGCAAACCTATCTCGATGCCGCCGCCGCGCACCCGATGAGCCACCGCATCTATGCGCGCCTCACGCCTGAGCGCGCTATTGCTGAGGCGACTGCCGCAAGTATGCGCGCCAAAGCAGGTCAGCGTTTGTCCCCGCTTGATGGCGTTCCGATCAGTTGGAAGGATTTGTTTGATACGGCTGGAATCGCGACTGAAGCAGGCAGCGCTTTGCTCAAGGATCGTGTGCCGAACGAGGATGCCGAAGTCTTGCGCGCCTCAACCATGATGGGCACCGTTTGCATCGGCAAAACCCACATGAGCGAGTTGGCTTTTTCTGGTCTCGGCTATAACCCGATCACTGCGACCTCCCCTTGTGTACATGATCCTGATGCGGTCTCTGGCGGATCATCCTCTGGTGCTGCGGCCTCGATTGCGCATAACATTGCCCCCCTTGCGATTGGCTCTGACACGGGCGGCTCTGTGCGTTTGCCCGCATGCTGGAATGACCTTGTCGGTTTGAAAACCACTGCTGGGCGTGTGTCGCTCAAAGGCGTTGTTCCTTTGGTGAAAAGCTTTGATACAGTCGGTCCCTTAGCGCGCACGGTTGAAGATGCGGCCCTCGCGCTGGCATCTTTGGAGGGCACAAGCGCCGCTGATTTGAAGGGTGCGACGCTCAAGGGTGCGCGGTTTGCAGTTTTGAAAACACTGGCTCTGGATGACGTGGCGCCTGAACCGCTCGCGGCCTTCAACGCTGCTGTCGCCAAGCTCAAAGCGGCAGGCGCAGAGATCACCGAAATCGAAGCGCCCGAAGTGGTCGAGGCAATCTCGAACGCAGGTCCGCTTTATCCCGGGGAAGCCTACGGTATGTGGCGCAAAGACATCGAAGCTAACCCGGATGTTATGTATGCGCAAGTCTTGGGACGTTTTCGCGCAGGTGCAAGTTTTTCGGCACCTGATTATGTCGCTGCTTGGGAAGCCCTGAACGCGCTGCGCGACATTTGGAACGTACGCATCGCAGGATTTGACGCGGTGCTCATGCCGTCTTGCGCAATCATGCCCCCCCAAATTGCTGACCTCGAAGCCGATGAAGCGTTTTATGTGGAACGCAACCTCGCGGCTTTGCGCAATACGCGTATCGGCAACCTCATGGGCTGCTGTGCGTTAACCTTGCCGACAGGCGCGCCAAGCTGTGGAATCATGCTCAATACACTGCCCTTCCAAGAGGAGCGTTTGCTCCGCATCGGTGCCGCATCAGAAGCGGTTCTGGCCTAAAAGCCACAAGTCTTTCTTAAACTTGCGCTTTTTGTTGGACGCGAGGCACAGCCTTAGGTTACTTTAGTCTCAACGGGGCGCCTATGATCCCGACATTGAGGCAGTTAACTATGTTTCCCGAGCGGTTTTCGAACCTTCCGGCGTACGCATTTCCGCGTTTACGCACGCTTTTGGACCATCATACACCGGGCGGTGATGTGGTGCATATGACCATTGGCGAGCCGAAACATGCCTTTCCTGATTGGGTTTCGGGCGTAATCGCCGAGAATGCCGCAGGTTTTAATAAATACCCGCCGAATGATGGCAGCCCAGAGTTGCTTGCCTCTATCGCGGGTTGGATGCAGCGCCGTTTTGGTGCGGAGGTTGATCCTGATACTCAAATTATGGCGCTCAATGGCACGCGCGAAGGGCTCTACAATGCTGCTATGGCGCTGTGCCCCGAGACAAAGAACGGTGCGCAGCCGCTCGTTCTGACGCCCAACCCTTTTTACCAAGTTTACATGGTTGCTGCGATTTCTGTGGGAGCCGAGCCACACTTCGTCAATGCGACGTCTGCTTCCAATCACTTGCCTGATTTCAAGGCGCTGCCTGAAGATGTGTTGAAACGTACCGCAATTGCTTACATGTGCTCGCCTGCGAATCCGCAGGGCGCTGTCGCGGATGAGCAGTTCTGGCGCGATTTGATCACCTTAGCTGAGCAGTATGATTTCCAAGTTTTCGCGGATGAGTGCTATTCTGAGATTTACCGCGGTACGGCCCCGACAAGTGCAATGAAGGTTGCACAAGATATGGGTGCTGATCCCGAACGCGTTGTGGTGTTTCACTCGTTGTCCAAGCGCTCAAACATGCCGGGCCTGCGCTCTGGCTTTGTGGCAGGCGGTTCCGAGAGCATCGCGCGCATCAAACAATTGCGCACGTATTCCGGTGCGCCGCTTCCATTGCCACTTCAGAAAGTGGCTGAAAAAGCATGGGCCGATGACACGCATGTCGATGAAAATCGCGCGCTATATCAAGAAAAATACCGCATCGCGGATGAGATTTTCGGAACTGTTCAAGGCTACCAAGGGCCAGAAGCAGGTTTCTTCCTTTGGCTTCCTGTTGAGGACGGCGAAGAGGCTGCTCTGAAACTGTGGAAAGAAACGGGCGTGCGCGTTCTTCCGGGCGAATATCTCAGCAAAGACACTGATCAAGGCAATCCTGGTAAAGAATATATCCGGGTCGCCATGGTGGCCCCAAAAGACGAAATGCAGCGGGGATTAATCCAAATCCGCGACTGCCTATTCGCATAAAAACGAGGAAACCGAATGGCATATCAGGCACGGGGACGCGATCCGCTTTTGGACAGCAACATGCAGGCCATGATTGAAAAGCGTGGTAAAGAGATGATCGGCGCCGCGTTGATTATCTTTGGCATTTTGGCGGCGATGGTTGTTGGCTCTTACACGCCCACGGACCCGAGCTGGTTGTCTGCGACGGATGCGCCTGTGCAAAACTGGCTCGGCCAATTGGGCGCCTCGATTGCCGCACCTTTATTCATGATCGTTGGCAAAGCGGCTTGGGTTATTCCTGTTGTTTCTCTTGGTTGGGGCGTTCGTTTCGTTTTGCACTTTGGCGCTGAACGCGCGCTGGGCCGTATTATTTTCCTACCCATCGCGGTTGTTGTCTGTGCGGTTTACATGTCCTCGCTCGTTCCCGGTGCAGGTTGGACGCACACCTTTGGCCTTGGTGGCTTGTTCGGCGATACTGTTTTGGGTGCCTTCCTGACGTTCTTGCCGTTCAGCGCGACTGTTGGCTTGAAATTGATCGCCTTTTTCCTAGCGATTGCGACGGTTGCGATGCTCGCTTTTGTACTTGGCGCCACTCGCTATGAGCTAAAAGAAAGTGCGCGGTTCCTCGCGATTGGCGTTGTCGTGACTTATATGATGGCGATGCGCTTGATCGGCAAAGGCGCAAAAGGGGCTGTTGGCGCTGCAAGCACTTTGCAGGCGCGCCAAACAGAAAAACGCGATGCTTTGCGCGCCGAAGATGAAGCGCGCGCCGCGCGCCGTCTCGCCGATGAACCACGTATGAGCCACATTGCATCTGAGCCTGTGATCGAACCCGTTTACGAAGAGCCAGAGCCTGCTCCCGAGAAAGAGAAACTCGGCCTTTTGGCGCGCATGCCGTCTTTAATCAAACGCGCAGATCCGATGCCAGAGCCGGAATTGGTAGAGCAACAAGCGCTCGAAAACTATGCCGAAATGCCAACGGATGATCGCATCAAGAGCAAGATTTCCAACGTCATTAAGAGCCGCGCGCGCAACCATATGGTCACGCAACCACCTGTATCTTCGCATCCTGCAAAGTCGCGTAGTCGTGGCCCGATCCCGCTTGTTGTGGACACAACTCTGCCGAATATGCGTGTTGAACCACCTTTGAGCGCGTCTTTGATTGCGCAACCGCCTTTGGCAGAAATGGCAGAGCCAAGCGCATTGGCGTTTACGTCCGCACGCATGGAGGCGGTCGCTGAACCTGCGGAACCTGTTGAAGCACCGATTATGCAAGAGCCGGTGGCGCAAGCCCCGGCATTTCTAAGCGCGTCTTATCAAACTCAGCCCCCCCTTGAGCAGCCTGTTCCGCAGGAACCGATGGCCTACGTTGCACCTGCCGCATCGATGCCTGAGCCGACACTAGCGCCTGTGACAAGTTTTGATGCGATGCCGACGGAATACTTGCCGACGCCGGAACTTGCAGATGTGCCAAGCTTTGAAAGTGCGCCGCTTGTCACGGAAGAAGAGATTGCGACGTTTGCACCGCTGCCTGATCCAGTTCCAGCGCCTGCGCCCAAAAGCGTCGTGCAACACGCGCAGCGCAAGCCCATGCAACCCTCTACACGGGCCAAAGCCGAAGCGCAGCCAACGTTGAAATTTGCAGACAGCAAAGAGGCGTTCGAGCTACCACCGCTTAACCTGTTGGAAAGCCCCAGCACTGTGCAGCGTCATCACCTCAGCGATGAAGCGCTGGAAGCAAACGCGCGTATGCTTGAGGCGGTTCTGGATGACTATGGGGTCAAAGGCGAAATCGTTTCTGTGCGCCCTGGTCCGGTTGTTACCATGTACGAACTTGAGCCTGCGCCGGGCCTCAAAGCATCCCGCGTTATCGGTCTGTCTGACGACATCGCGCGCTCCATGTCTGCCTTGTCCGCACGTGTATCTACTGTTCCGGGTCGCTCTGTGATCGGTATCGAACTCCCGAATGAGAACCGTGAAAAGGTTGTTCTGCGCGAGATCCTCTCAAGCCGAGACTTTGGCGATGGTCAGCAGAAACTCCCACTCGCTTTGGGCAAAGATATTGGTGGCGATCCTATCGTAGCCAACCTTGCCAAGATGCCCCACCTTTTGATCGCGGGTACAACCGGTTCAGGTAAATCGGTTGCGATCAATACGATGATCTTGTCCTTGCTCTACAAGCTGACGCCGGAAGAGTGCCGCCTGATCATGATCGACCCGAAGATGCTGGAACTTTCCGTCTATGACGGCATTCCACACCTTCTAAGTCCTGTTGTGACCGACCCGAAAAAGGCGGTTGTCGCGTTGAAGTGGACTGTGGGCGAGATGGAAGAGCGCTATCGCAAAATGTCCAAAATGGGCGTGCGTAACATTGATGGGTATAACTCTCGTGTCGCGGATGCGCTGGGCAAGAACGAAATGTTCTCGCGCACCGTGCAGACGGGTTTTGACGATGAAACGGGTGAACCGATCTTCGAAACGGAAGAGACGCAGCCAGAGAAAATGCCCTACATCGTGGTCGTTGTCGACGAGATGGCCGACTTGATGATGGTTGCCGGCAAAGAAATCGAAGCGTGCATTCAGCGCCTTGCGCAGATGGCGCGTGCTTCTGGTATCCACTTGATCATGGCGACACAGCGTCCGTCCGTGGATGTTATCACAGGTACGATCAAGGCGAACTTCCCAACGCGTATTTCGTTCCAAGTGACCTCAAAAATCGACAGCCGCACAATTCTGGGCGAAATGGGTGCTGAGCAACTGCTTGGTATGGGCGATATGCTCTACATGGCAGGTGGTGCAAAGATTACGCGTTGCCACGGCCCGTTCGTGTCCGATGAGGAAGTTGAAGAAATCGTCAACCACCTCAAAGGTTACGGCCCGCCAAACTACATGAGCGGTGTTGTTGAAGGTCCGTCAGAAGATGCGGCAAGCAGCATCGACACGGTTCTGGGCCTTGGTGGCAACACCGATGGCGAAGATGCGCTTTATGATACCGCGGTTGCGATTGTGGTTAAGGATCGCAAATGTTCGACGTCATACATCCAGCGCAAACTGGCGATTGGCTATAACAAAGCTGCGCGCTTGGTTGAGCAAATGGAGGACGAAGGTCTCGTTTCCCCTGCAAACCATGTGGGTAAACGTGAGATACTCGTTCCCGAAGCGCAATAACGGCAGTCCTTCGCCGCTCTCACATTCGTGAGAATGGCGTGGGGTGTACCTGTGCGTTGGAATGGTTAAGTAGGTTGTATGAATATTAGAACGCTCCTCCCCGCTGTTGCGATCGTGCTGGCCACTGCATTGCCTGCCGCTGCGCAGCAAATCTCGCTGAATGCGATTTCGAATTATCTGAACAATCTTCAGACCGCCAAAGGTGCGTTCACGCAAGTGAATGACGATGGCACGATTTCTACCGGGACGATCTATATCAAGCGGCCCGGACGCATCCGGTTCGAGTATAACCCGCCTGACAAACAGCTTGTTCTGACAAGTGGCGGCGCTGTGGTGATCTATGATCCCAAAACCAATGAGCCCCCTGAAACTTACCCGCTTGCGCGCACACCTTTGTCGATCATCTTGGCGAAGAACGTAAATCTTTCGCGCGCGCGTATGGTGGTGGGTCACAAGAGCGATGGCAAATCCACGACAGTCAAAGCGCAAGATCCAGAGCATCCAGAATACGGCAACATCGAATTGGTGTTCACGGCTAACCCTGTCGAGTTGCGCCAATGGGTCATCAATGATGATGGTGGCAATCGCACGACAGTGATTTTGGGCGAGTTGGACAAGAAAGCGCGGATGAACAATTTATTGTTCAATCCTGATTCCGCGCTTCCTCAGGGCAGTGATCGCTAAACGCGACAGCCTCTTAGCTGGTTTTTGTACTTGAACGAGCGCTCGTCGATTTCACCCGCGATACGCATCAGCCAGCTCTTGCCGTAAAAACTGCCGCGCTTATAGCCGGTGTGACCCTCATGATAGGCCAGATACTGATTGCGCGCATCATTGAGTGAAATGCCGTTACGTTCACGGCTAAGATTCATGTACCACCCCATAAAATCTGAGGCGTCCTCAATACGATCACGTCTCGCAGAGCGTTTGCCCTGATCGACCTGGTATTCTTTCCACGTGGCATCAAGCGCTTGGGCATAGCCAAACGCAGAACTTTGACGTCCCATCGGAATGACGCCAAGCGTGTATTTCAACGGCGTGCGCGCATCGCCGATGAATTTGCTTTCTTGATACATGGCGGCCATTTGCACATGAATGGGAACGCCCCATTTGCGCTCTGCCTTCTTGAAGGCTTTCATATAGGCAGGTCGCTCTTTTGCGATACTGCACGCATTATCAAGGTTTCGGGGCGCGGAAAACTTTCCTCCGCCGCCGCCGCAAGATGCGACCAAGCTCAAAATCACCAGGGCGCGAAAGAATCTGCTCATTGGCCTCTCGCTTTGTACTATTTTTATATTTTCTTTATAATAGCGTAAAATGCTGCGATGCAAAATGACTTTCGCTTGAGGTCTGCACGCTAAAGCAGAAACGTCAGCAACAGCGGTATTGCGGCAACGGACATCAGCGTGGACACGACGACCAAACCTGCAACCGCCTCCGAATCGCCACCATATTTTTCGGCAAGAAGGTAGGCGGTGACGGCGACAGGGGTGGCGGTTTGAAGGATTAGAACTGCGAGCGGAACATCGCTAAGCCCAAGCGCGAGACCAATCACCAAAGCGACACCCGCGCAAACGAGGTATTTTACAAACGACAGAATAAATGCCTGCGCTATGCGCCCCGGTTTCAGCCGGGCAACCGCAACACCAAGTGTGATCAGCATCAAAGGAATCGCCATCTGACCGATCAGATCAAGCGTATTGGTGAAAAAATCAGGCGTACGCCACCCCTGCCACAAGAACAAAGTCCCCAGCAAAGTCGCGCCGACCATCGGTTCTTTCAGCGCTTTCATCAGGCTGCCACCACCAGACACGACCCAAATCCCGAACGTAAAAGAAAAGATCGCAGAGACTGCAAAAACAATCATCGCATAACCAAGCCCTTCCGCGCCAAAAGCGAAAAGCGCGAGAGGCAGCCCAAGGTTGCCAGTATTTCCAAAGGTAAATGGCGCGAGATAGGTTTGCTGACGCATCTTCAGCGCCCAAAACCCAATCGCCCCAATCGCCGCAATCGCTGCATGGGCAGCGATGCTGGCGATCAAAAGCGTGGTTAATGCGCTCGGGTTAATCTCGGTTTTCATCAATGCTGTGAAGATCAGGCAGGGCACGGCAAGTGTCATCGCCAGCCGTGTGACGAACTCGACACGGTACTCAAAGCCAAGTTTCACCCAGCTAAACCCAATCAACGCCAACAGAAAAACGGGCGCGACGATCTCAAGCACTGTCACAAAGATGATCACAAACTGTTTCCCTGAAAAATGGCTCAAAAATTGGACAAGACGCCCTTGAATTGGGTACTAACCAAATGTAGGAGCTGCAATGCAATGATGATCGCGCACTCAAAATATCACCTCGGGCAAATCGTCCGACACAAAAAGCACCCGTTTCGCGGCGTGGTTTTTGATGTCGATCCGACGTTCAACAATACTGAAGAGTGGTACGATGCGATTCCTGAGGATAGTCGGCCCAAACGTGAGCAGCCCTACTATCACCTGCTCGCAGAAAATGATCAGAGCTATTATGTGGCGTATGTGTCAGAGCAAAACCTGATCGCTGATTATTCAGGCGAACCTGTGGACCACCCTGATATCGAGGATCTGTTCGGCCCCATCGAAGACGGGACCTATCCGTTGCATTTCCAGCTGAATTAATAGCCCAACGCGCATCCGTCTTTTCTTGGATCAGATGCGCCAATGAGAACGCCATTTTCACTTATCTTGATCGACTGAGCGCCACCAATAGGTCCGTTAGGCACTTCGATTTTGTGACCAAGATCGGTCAATTCTGCGCGCACTTGCTCGCTATAACCCTTCTCTATTTTGAGGACACCGCCATCTGCAAAGGCGCGGGGTGCATCAATCGCGCTTTGCGCGTCCATGCCGAAGTCGTTCAAATTTGAAAGGAAACGTGCGTGCCCATTGGGTTGATAGGCGCCGCCCATCACACCAAAGGGCATCGTCGGTATTCCATTTTCAGCCAGCATCCCCGGGATAATCGTGTGCATGGGTCGCTTTCCTGCGCCCAGCTCATTGGGATGACCTTGCTCCAACGTGAAACCAGCACCGCGGTTTTGTAGCAGAATTCCGAATTTCTCAGAGGCGATGCCAGAGCCAAATCCATGAAAAATAGAATAAATCAGAGAAACGGACATGCCGTCGCGATCCACCGCAGTGATGTAGATCGTGTCTTTGTGAACCGCTTCGCTGAGGGCTGCCGCAGAAGGCATTGCGCGCTTGGGATCAATCAAAGCCGCAAGTTTTTCCGCAGTTTCAGGCGCAAGCATGTGGTCAAGTTTTGTCGTGTGATCCGGATCGGCAAGAAAGCGATTGCGTGCATCATAGGCAAGCTTCGTCGCCTCTGCTTCGATGTGCGCACGTTGGGTTCCAAATGGGTCCATCGCAGCGATGTCGAAGTGTTTCAAGATATTGAGCAACAAGATTGCCGTCGCACCTTGGCCGTTTGGCGGATGCTCGAACAATTCTGTACCTTTGTATGTGCCGCTAACGGGTGTCGTTTCGTTAGAGCTGACATTTGCAAAATCGCTCGCAGTGTGGACTCCGCCAAGCGTGTTTAGCGCGTTGAGCATATCTTCTGCGATTTCGCCTTCATAGAAAGCTTTGACGCCATCTTTCGCGACCCGCTTTAAAACTTCAGCTTGGCCGGGCGCACGAAATATTTCGCCTGCTTTTGGCACTTTGCCGTTTATCAAGTAGTGGGTTTTACCCGCGCCTTGCAGTGCTTTGGACGCATCCAACCAGTCAAACGCAACGCGCGGCGCGACGGGAACACCTTCTTGCGCGTAGTGGATTGTCGGTGCGAGCAACACATCGAGCCCAAGTTTTCCCCATTTTTCACTCATTTCGGCAAAGGCGTGCATCGCTGTTGGGATAGTCACAGCGTCGGCGCCAAAAAGTGGGACGGTTTCATGCCCTTGCGCACGCAGGTTTTCAGCACTTGCGGCAGCAGGCGCGCGACCGGATCCGTTGTAAGCATGGATTTTGTTGGAATTCGCAGGCGAAATCAGCGCGAACAAATCACCGCCTATTCCTGTCATTTGCGGTTCACAAATGCCCAGAACGAAGGCCCCCGCGATAGCAGCATCCATCGCTGAGCCGCCACGTTTAAGAATATCGATACCTACAGCAGCCCCTAACGGATGCGAGGTTGCACACATGCCATTGCTTGCAAAAACTTCGGAACGACCAGGGAAATGAAAATCGCGCATATCGTCTCTCTCAATAAGTTAAGAGAGAGCATAGGTCGGACCATCCAACTTGCCAATCAATCAACTTGTTTGAGGGAGGTTCCCAGCGTCGCGTACTGGGTGGGGGCAATTAACACGCGACGCTGGAATGAAGCTATATGCAGCTACAAGAATGGGTATGACTATGCTTCGGGGCCGATGTTTGGTGTGAATGAGGCAATATTTGGTCATTCGGCTGCGTCGTATAATATAGTGCTACCATCGGTCGGCAGGCGGTAAAATTTGCTACTCCAGATTGCGCTGCTGTGCGCTTAGCGCAGCGATTCTCTCGCGCTATGAGTCGCGCGTGAATTGGTCATCGCGCATGAACGCTCTTAGATATTAGCGAAAGCTACTCTGAAACGGAGAATGTTGCGACCTTGGTCGCGCTTATACATCAGCATCGTTGTCATATCGCGGATCAAGCCCCAACCGAATCCACCCTCTGGTAGCTGGTTTCTGTCGGCTTCAAGATCGTGCTCTTTTTTCGAAGGGATTTCGCCACCAGGCAAGGGTTTTCCTTGATCACAGACCTCAAATCGCAGCTCTTGTTCGGCTTTGGTGCAGGCCAATGTTACCGTGCCGCTGACATTCAACGGGTAGGCATGTTCGACAATGTTATTCGCAACCTCGGCCAAAATAATTTCAACCGTGCCAATTGTGAGATCATCAACCGCCAGTGCCTTTAGAGAGGCGCGCAATGACAACAAAGCGCGCCGCACAGATATTTCCGTAGCAGGGAAGACCAAATGAATATCAGGCTGCGCAGGTGTGTTTGGCATGAGATGCATGGGTTCTATAAAAGAGCCATCAGGCACTTTTAGCCTCATCTATTTGGACGGCTTCATGTGGTGATTTGAAAATCTTGAAAACACGTTCCATTCGCGTCAAGGCAAACACTTTCGACACAATCGGTGTCAATCCAGCGAGATGCAAAGGGCGTTCTTTACCAAGTTGCTTCATCGACGCAACGATCGCGCCTAGCCCGCTTGAATCAATGAAATCCACCTGAGACAAATCGAGCACCACAGCCGTATCTTGGTCGGCGGTGAGTTCGCGCACGGTATCTTTGAACTGGATCGCCGCCACGGCATCAATCCGTTGCGCGTGGACAGTTAAAATCTGAAGATCGCCAGTCGTTTCGCTTGTAATGTTCATCTTAATCTTGCCTGTTTTGGAAAACCTGCGATCACAGCTAGAAGCAATTGGTTACGATTCGGTGAGCGACATGACTAAAATCAACTACAAAGATTTACGCGCAGCAATCTTGTCTTTGACCAGTAATGAGACTGATGAAATCGCGTTGATGGCGACTTTTGTCTGCGAGTTGCACCATAGCGATGCGCGGTTTGATTGGACCGGTTTTTACCGCGTCACTGAACCGGAGCTTCTTAAGATCGGGCCCTATCAAGGGGGACATGGTTGCCTCGTTATTCCATTCAATCGTGGCGTTTGCGGCGCAGCTGCGCGCAAAAGAGAAACACAGTTGGTCGCCGATGTGGATATGTTCGAGGGACATATCGCATGTGCGAGTTCCACCCGTTCAGAACTGGTTATTCCTGTGCAAAATAAAGCTGGCCGATTGCTTGGCGTACTCGATATCGACAGCGATCAACCCCCC